>ENA-OWOC01000028-OWOC01000028.1-gut-metagenome-genome-assembly--contig:-NODE-28-length-123901-cov-5.894746_pt1 | contig 123901 bp, 137 predicted proteins | sample MGYA00248245_ERZ651791 | MGnify/ENA primary metagenome ERZ651791 (study PRJEB26908, sample SAMEA4031703) | gut metagenome | biome: gut; feature: normal infant; material: stool | place: China | collected...
CTCCTTTTAGTGTAACTGTTACACCAAAAATTATATCATTAAATCGGAGGGTTGGCAAGCAAAAATCGCGTAAAATAGGGCTTTGAGCGACTTTTTACGTTCAAAACAGAACTTTAGTGTAACTCGCATGCAAAGTTAGCATATAATCTTTTGGAGATCGTGGAGGCGCGCATCAACAACCCGAAAGGATCGATGATCTTCTGTTCCCAGTATGCTGCGGATGACTGGTATGAACGGATTGATCCAGCTTCGGCGGAAGGCAGCCCGATCTCCGAAGCGATCATGGACAGGATCATCCACAATGCCTACGATGTCTTCATAGACGGCCGCATCTCCATGCGTAAACGCCATGGCTTCAAGGCATCCGGAAAGGATGGTGAGGCATGATGCTCCATGATAACGATCTAGCATAATTTTCCTGCATTTCCGTCTCAAAGACGTTCCAAGCCCTTTTCTGGGGATAACCGCAATATATTGTTTTGTATATTTCATTAACAACTATATATTGTGTTTTCTTACGCATTTCAATGTACTCGTCCTAAACTCTTTTTAGGGACAATGTTCAATTTCATCCCTCCGATTGCCAACCGGAAATTCCTATTTTCAGGGATAATGTGCAAATACAGATTTTCAATCGACTCACCCATTGAGAGAGCAGCCTCCTCTTTTTAAAGAAGAAAAAAGCAGCCCACCAGGTCGGTTTCCCCACCTACGAACAATCTCGTAAGTTGGAAACAAACCCAGTGGGCTGCTTACTGCTTCTATGTCTTTATTCACTTGTGGCCGCAATCCTGCGCCTTGTAATTGGCCGCAAATCTTATGCTTCTTTTGCCTTTTTCGCTTCCTTCATCCGCCCCTCGTGGATCTCATATGCTTGCCGCAGATTGAAACAGACAAGGCCGCTGTCGTCAGAATACCGTATCCCCGGTATTCGGTACGTCAGCTTCTTTCCCCATCCGCAGGTCCGGTAGACAAGACGCACGAGATCCTTGCACTTGATATCAAAGTGTTCGCGGGTAAGTTCTTCCGGAAGCCTATGTGAACCTCCATCATCGATATGGCAGGGCTCCACTCCAAATATCAAATCCTCCGGGCTGAACAGAAAGTGGAAATACTCCGGGTAGTGCATTGCCTCCAGAGTAGCCTTGAACACAGTGATCCTCCCGGACACGATATTAAAAGATATACCTGGCTTCGTATAATCCCAGATTACATACTCGTCCAATTAACACCCTCCCTCAAAAAAGCGCACTACCCCCTGTAGCTTCCCATTGTCCTTTTTCCTCTCCCTGTCCGGGATACCGCTGCGTACCTACATAATTCTTCTGATGCTCCTGATCCGGTGCTTCTTTTACAGTCTCTCCCGCGGATCCTGCCTTCGCCGGGCCGGTCAGCATCGCGATATTCACAAATCCATCCATCTCCGTGACTTCCGTTTCAGCTTTGTGCTGATCCATCGGGACGCCAAAGGTGTGGAGAATATCCTCCGAGAAATATCCCTTCCTGGTATCAACCTGGATAGGCTCACCGTTCTCATCCACAGGTTCCTCCCCCTTCTTCGGCTTTTCGTTGAATGTCTGCTTCACATTGAGGTCAAACACAAAAAACAGGCTGCCCTCAAAGGGGATCAGATAACCAAGCACTTTATAGCGGCATTTCTTGTCCCATCCCATAAGGTTATACAGATAATCTGTGAATTCCGGGCACCGCATCCTGCGGCTTTTGCGTTTGCCATCTTTCGCGACGCACCAGCGGAGTGCCTGCTTGTCATTCTCATCACATCCTGAAATAGAAAATAAGCCCAGTTCCTCATCAATGTAGAGATTGATATAAACCACATCCTCCAGACTTTTAATGCAGGCGGCGTTAAAGCTGATGTTCCCATCCCGGATTGTAAGCGCCGGATCGCGTGGGCTTGGAAACAGCTCCTTGCGGACAACCTTGAGCCGGTTCGGGTTGAACATTCCGATCAATTCCTGCCGCCTTGCTTCTCTGGCGGAAATATCCTGCCCCTGGTCTTCCCGGTCTGTCTGTTCGTTGAGCCGCTCTTCGTTCATGCTGATTTCTCCCACCTTTCCATGATTGTTTCCGCTTCTTTCATCAGCTCATTGAGCTTTTCCGCTGTAAAAATGTTCATCTCCTCCAGTTCTTTTGCTGGACGGAGGACATCCCAGTCCCCTGAATAATGCCGCTGCTCCAGGACAGAAAGAGGCTCACCAAAAGAAAGCGTCCAGGCCGGGGGATAAACCCTCACGGTCTCCGTGATGACGATCTCCTCCGTGCCTTCCTCTTTTTCCTCCGGCTGTTCCGGGACAACTACCTGTTCCACCTTCTTTATGATCACAGGCTCATCCAGTTCAAAAAGCAGCAGCTTCTGGCCATTCTGCGTTATGAACTGCCCTCTGAACTTGTAATCCCCTTCGTCCTCCCAGCTCATCAGGTCAAAAAGCGTCCGGGAGAGCCCTTTACACCCCATAGTATTCACGACCCATCGCTCGTCTCGGAGACGCCCCCAGCGGATGGCATTTGGATTGCTTTCCTCGCAGGGACGGATCGCGATGGTGTTTGTGACTGTGTTCAGCAGCAGCTCCACATACTCCACATCTTCAAACTTTTTCAGGCAGGCCGTATTGAAGCGCAGCTTGCCGTTCCCGATTGTCATGAGAGGCCTTTCCGAAGATGGGAAATAATCAGCGCGGACCTTCTTGTACCCACCCATAAAAAGGCGTCCGCCCTCATAGGCTTCTTCCAGCTCTAATGTTTCCACACTCTCACAGGCAGACTGATAGTCCTCCACGGAAAACCCGCTCCAATTCTTATCAACCGGGACATAGCCCTGGAGGATGCCGCCATCGACCACACTGAGCACCGGCAGCGGCCGGCTTTTCGCGGAATATTGGCGCGAGGATTTGAGCATATTCGCGGCGTTATACACATCCCGGCTCACGATAGCCTCATGATGGTCCCGCTGGATATACTGCTTCCTGTTTTGCCGGTTTTTCTCAGATTTATGTGTCTTAAAATCCGGTGTGTAGGTTTTCCGTGCCCGCACATCCCCGCAGTGGCGTTCATTCTCGATCACGCCATCGATAGAGCCCGGATTCCATACTTCGTTACCAAGCTTTGTCCTTCTTCCATAGCTGGTGAGCAAGTCAGCGATCTCACTGGTAGACCATCCATTGAGATACAGGTCATAAATCACCTTCACCGTTTCCGCCTCGTCGGGATTGACCACAAGGTCACCGTCCTCATCAAGATCGTACCCAAGAAGCTTAGGTGTCAGGAAGATGCCTTTGCTGAACCTGCGCTCGATAGACCAGTTCATGATGAAAGACTTCGACCGTGACTCCTCCTCCGCGACAGTGGCGAGGATAGTAAGGACCAGAGCGCCTGTGGTATCCAGCGTGTACAGATTGTTCTCGTCAAAATGGACGCCCACGCCCAGTTTCCTCAATTCCTCGATAATGGAAAGGCAGTCTACAACATTGCGGGCGAACCTGGCTATCGACTTTGCCAGGATGTGATCGATCTTTCCCGCCCTGGCATCTTCAATCATCTGGAGCATCCCTTTCCTGTGTGACAGTTCGGTGCCAGAGATGCCTTCGTCACTGTAAATACCCACAAATTCCCAGTTCGGGTTTGCCTTGATCCGGTCCGTGAAATCGTTGATCTGAAGCTCATAGGAGGATGTCTGCTCATCGTTCTCCGTGGAGACACGCACATAAGCCGCCACCTTCAGCTTCCGCTGTTCCAGAGCGATCTCATCTGTCGCGATTGCCGGGATAACCTCCAGCTCGGACGGATCAACACCTTTATACCGGGTTCTGATTTTTTGTTTGCTGTCAACAGCGGTCTTCTCGCCAACGATCATTTGTCACTCACTTCCTTTATATCATTTCATGGCGTTTCCGGGCAGCCCCCAGTACCATATCCGCATCTTACGGTATGGTTTAATCCCCAGCTCCTGCTTCACCTCATTCAGTGTCTTTTCGCCGATCCGGTATTCTGCCATGATCTTCCGTATATCTGTAGATTCGAGCGGCCCATTGGCAAGCGCGTTTTTCAGGAGCAACGCCGCCAGCTCATGCTTGTTTTTTGGCAGCGGCTCCGTAACCGTTTCTGGTTTTGGCTTTTCACGGCGCTCCATGTCACGGGATCCTTCCCTCCATCTGAACCCCGTTTCAGGACGGATCTCAAACGACAGGTCGCTCCCCCTTGGACCAAGGCTGTTCTTAATCTGCCGGACATGGCGGATATCCTCATCCTGCCCGTCCCGCTCCACCTGCAGAACGCTCCTGGCAGAAGCAACCACATCTATGCTGCCCAGGCCCCGGTACAGTTCCTTCGACCGCTCCTTTTTGCTCAGATGGCCGATCAGGACAACCGCACAGTTGTAGGTGGAAGCCCAGATGCCAATCCGCCGCATCAGTTTCCTTGCCTTCACAGCGATCTGAAGGTCAGAGTCATTCCCGATGTAGGATTGTATTGGGTCTATGACCACAAGCTGGGGCTTGAACTCAATCATGGCGTCCCGGATCCGCTCGTCATCCAGCGTCAGCCCGCCACAAATTTCCTCATTGATAAAGGCGATGTTCCGGCAGTCCGCGCCGCAGGCCTCCAGCCTTGGCTTGATGGTATCGCTCACACTGTCCTCTGAGCATTGGTATATGATTCTTTGCGAACGTCCAAGAGCCTTCCCATCCGGTGTGGCACCACCTCTGGATAGCTCCGCGATCAAATGCATCATCATGGTGGATTTCCCGTCACCGGGATCACCCTGCAGCAGCGTGATCTTTCCAATCGCTATGTATGGATACCAAAGCCACTTGACCGGCACTGCTTTTACATCACTGTAGAAGGTTAACAAACCTGTTTCCACTGTCCTCCACCATTTCCTCTCGTCTCATAATAAAGCAAAACTGTTCACTATTATTATACAGCACCAACGCCGGTCTCAGTTTAACGTGTTAGTTTATATGACGTCTGGTTCTTAAACAGCCCGTTTATATTTTGGGCTAAGATGGCGCTTCTGATGGGGGATTCCCAAACAGCCATCTCAGAATCCAGTTGCTATGTATATTTTCTGACGGTAATATGCTACTGCCTTATGCGGGCCATTTAGAAAGGACGGTATCACATGGCCATTGATTACGAAAGCATAGGTAAGCGCATCAAGCATTATCGGACACAAAAGAAGCTGTCTCAGGAGGAGCTGGGGAAGGCCGTATTTGCCACCCCAGTCCATATCAGCTACATTGAAACCGGGGCCAGAACACCCAGCCTCGAAATACTGATCCTGATTGCCAATGCCCTCGATGTTTCTGCGGATGACCTTCTAAGGGACAATCTGGAACATTCCAGTTCTCCGGTTGGGATGGAGATCCAAAACCTCCTGCTGGACTGCAATGAAGGTGAGAAGGCAATTCTCACCAAAACACTCACATTCCTGAAAAACCTCTTAGGCGAGTACGGGATATAACAAAAAAACTGCCCGCATAGGCGGCACAGGCATCCTTGAGTTTCTCCTGGATGCTTCTGTCCTCTACACGGGCAGTTTCATAGGTTCAGTTATGCTTCAGACACAGATAGCAATCTGTGATAAATTCCGCAAATTCCACCGGCATGGAGCTGACAAACTTTTCCCCCGACAGCTCCCGGAATCCTTCTTCCAGATACTGCTGCGTCTTTTTCTGTATCCGGTCTTCCGCGATCCAATCCCTGTTTTCCTCAGCCATAATCCCTTTTGCCCGGTCGATCAGTTCCGCTAACCGTATGCCGTTGACATCTGTCCACAGAGCTTTTTGACAGCCTGTGTGTCCACGCGAAAAATCCAGCTGGATTACTCTCGGGTCTACGATCCCCTGCAGAACGCGGATCGCTTCCTGTACCTCCATTGTCCGAAGATAGGCTTTTACCATCTCCGCGGCAATCCGGTCATCCAGTTTAAAATGATAACGTCCTGTGCCAATATCCCGGAACGCATTGTGAACGGCGCGGCGTCCACGCCCGGCTGCTGAACCATCCGCTTTTCTATCGGCATCCCAGCCAGCGCGGCCATCAACAACCCTGCCTGTAGCCCTGCCCGTACCCTTGCTTATGTCATTTCCCATAAGAATCCTCCAATCATACAGGAGGATGACTCCTCCCTTCTTTGCGACAGAGGATATCGGAATATGACGTACATAGCAACCAGAAGAATACTTTTCTCCAAATACAACAAAAGAGGCCCGCCTGGGTACCGTCCCGCTCTGTGGGTTTCTTACAAAACAGGACCGTTCCCAAGCAGGCCGGTGTGGTGTCATGGACTGTCTATCGAGCACACATTTTTGGATGCTTCCGCAGGCAGCTTAAAGCCCGGCGATACCTTTTTCTCTTTCGGCTGTGGGAATCTCTCCCTTCCTCACAACCCGGATCTCCTCCCCAACATACACAGCCTCCACCTCATCCAGAAAGCGCTCTGACGGGAATAACTCCGCACAAGACACGCCATCATACCCCATGGCCTTCCCAATCTCTAAGAGCAGCTCATCTTCCCGCGCGTTCCGGTTCCTGCATCCGTTCCCTTTCCGGCCAAGGTGCCGCTCTTTACAAGTCCACGCTTTGTATGTCTCTTTATTCTCCCGCTTGCTGGAGCAGCGCAGTGTCCGCCGTGTCATGGGCGCTCCGCATTTTTCGCAGAATACCTTCCCATATAAAAAATGAGACCGGCTGCCGTGGTATTTCACACCGGCGTCGATCTCTTTCCTGCGCGTTTCCATTTTTTCCTTTACTGTCTCCCAGGTTTTGCGGTCAATCACAGCCTCATGGTCATCTTTGAGGTAATAGCTGTCGTATTCCACGTTTTTCTCCGGCCGCTTTGTCAGAAGGTTCTTCGGGGCCTGCTTCTGGAGTATCCGGTCGCCTACATAGGTTTCATTGGAGAGGATGTATTTCACCCCTTCCGGTGTCAGGGGCTTCCCCTGCTTTCCCAGGATCCCGTCCTCCCGCAGCCTCTTACTGATCTCCCAGCAGCTTTTCCCCTCCACGGCAAGGCCGAAGATGAACCGAACCGTCTCAGCATCCTTATTCGGGACAAGCCTGCCGTCTACACAGTCATAGCCCAGGACACGGTTGCTGCCGAGATTGTATTCCCCTCTCTTATACCGTTCCCGGTATCCCCACTTCACGTTGTCGGAGATGGATTTGGACTCGTTCTGGGCAATGACAGAGAGGAAGGAGAACATCATGGAGCTGGACGGCTCTGACGTGTCGATCCCTTCTTTCTCGAACCGTACATAGACACCATTTGTCTGCAGGAGATTGGCGTACTTCTGGCAGTCTACCACATTCCTGGAAAAACGGGAGACGGATTTTACCAGGATATAATCCACCTGCCCCGCCAGGGCGTCCTTGATCATCTGCTGGAAGCCCGGACGGTTCTCCGCTTTTACGCCGCTTTTCTCATCGCTGTATATGCCGGCAAACTCCCATTCCTCATTTGCCTCGATAAAGGCGCTGTAGTAGCTGACCTGCGCCTCGTAGCTTTCTTCCTGGTTTTCCAGCATGGTAGACACTCGGCAGTAAGCCGCCACGCGCCGTCTCCTCTGGTCACGCTTCCTTGGTATCTTTGTCACTTTCGGCATAATGTCCCTCCTTCCAAGTATGCGGCCTGGCCTGAATGTGGGGATCCGCCCCGATGGTTCCAGTCAGGCCGCCCCAGGCTTCCTCACTTCACCTCCATATCCGGATAGGCAGCCTCCATCCCGGCCGGGTCAAAATCCGGGTTTGCCTCTATGGTGTTTGCCATAGCCCGTTCATCCACAGGCCCGTAGAGCGCCTCCACCTGCCGCTTTGCCTGTTCCCAGTACTCCTTATGGTTCTCCAGGTAATTCCTGTACCGCTCCGCCAGACGCTGCGGGTCGTCTTTGTCCAGGACAATACCGGTGGGGACCGTGGTCTTAAGCCCCGCTTTCCAGAATACCGTCAGTGTCCGGTCGTCCACGAAAGGCTCCCCTGCCGCCTGCATCCTGCGGATCTGTGTCGGGGAATAGCTGTGGGCCCCGATCATAATCTTCGCAATCAGGTCGTCCACCCAGTGGTATTCCACGCTTTCCAGTTTCGGATGCTGTTCCTTCACCCGGCAAAACATCTCAGCCGCCGCCCTTGTCTTTGCTGACTTCCCCATCTTTTTCTTTTGGATGACCGCACCCATGTCAACCATCTCGTAGGCCCTCAGCACCGCCTCCTCCACAAACACGCTGCGGATGATAAACCCCCGGCAGGCTTTTAAGCCCACCTCGCAGCACCATCCCTGGGCGTGGGTGCTGTTCCCCCGGTTTGGGATCTGCCTCTGGTGGAGCGGCTGCCCGCAGTAAGGGCAGGATAACATCTGCCCAAAGGGATACTGGATGCATTTGCTCTTCTTCCTTCCAAGCGCCGTCCCCATCCCCCGCATCTTCCGGATCACCTGGACACGCTCATAAGTCTTGCGGTCGATGATCGGGGTATGGTGGTTTTCAATGTAGTAGGCTGGGACTTCCGTACAGGGATTGCGCACCGCCCTGTGGCTGATATGGTCAGACGTAAGGAACTTCTGCAGCATAAGGTCCCCCACATACTTCTCATTCCGGAGCATCTTCTGGACGATGGACCTTGCCCATCCGTCCTTCCCGTCCGGGCTGGGGACGCGGTTCTGGTTCAGGTATTTCCAGATATCCGTAATGCTGCTTCCAAGCTCGTACATCTGGAAAATCTTCTGGACCACCACCGCCTGCTCAGGGACTACGATGTAATCGCTTTCCCCGTCCTTTTTGTAGCCGTAAATGTTGCACCAGCGGGCGATCCCGTTTTCAAAGCGTTTGCGGATGCCCCACTTGGTGTTCTCCGAGATGGACCGGGATTCCTCCTGCGCGAACGCGGCGAGGATGGTGAGCAGCATCTCTGAAAATGCCACCCTGGTGTCAATGTTGTTGCTCTCAAAGAAAAGATGGACACCAATGTTCTGTAAGTGCCGCACATAGGTAAGGCATTCCATCGTGTTCCTCGCGAAGCGGGAGATGGATTTCGTGATGATCAGGTCGATCTTCCCCTCCTCACAGTCCTGGATCATGCGTAGGAACTGTGGCCTCCCTGCCGCCTGGGTGCCGGAAATGCCCTCGTCCGCGTAGATGCCCGCCAGTTCCCACCCGGGTTTTGCCTCGATCAGCGCGGTATATGCCCTGACCTGCGCTTCGAAGCTGCCCAGCTGCTCATCGGTATCTGTGGACACACGGCAGTAAGCGGCAACGCGGTAGGTTTCCGGCCGTTTTTTTGCCGCCATCCGCCTTGGCTCCAGCACGATCTTTTCCATATTTCCCGGCTCTTTGTCGTAGACTGTCTTATGAGGTGCTTTGTAAGCTGCTTTCGATGGCTCTTTCATTGCCATTCATACGCCTCCTTTCGAATGCTTTTCAGATCTGGATTGTCAGGATCCGCGGGCCATACCACCCGTCCCTCTTCCGAGGGGCTCCAAGCGCTATGTCCGTTATCCCTCCCATGAGACATGTTCCCGTACTATCCGGAAAATAGCAAGCAATGCCGGCCTTTCTTCCGGTAGAAAAAACGCGCTGATTCGGCCCTGATATCACCCATACTACACAAAGAAAACCGGGAGCGTTCCGGCAGGGAAATCCTGCCCCCGCACTCCCGGCGTACTTGTGTTTTGTCTCGTTTTATCAATCCTTTATCCCACGTTTCTTCCTGACTTCCTCCGCAAGCGCGGGCGTCCGCTCCGGATAGCGGAGGATAAATGCGTCCCAAAGCTGCGCCTTGTGCCTGGGGTCATGGGAATCCCGGATTACCCCGGATGGAAGTGTTGTCTCAAGCCCGCACCGCCAATGGATGGTGACCGTGCGGTCATCGGCTTTATCCATCAGATCAGCCGGCATCCCGTCAAGCTGCGTGGCCGTGTAAGTGTGCCTCCCCAGGGTAATGGAAGCCACCAGCTCATCCAGCCACCAGTAATGGATCCCTTCCATCACAGGGTATTCTTCCTTTATTTTTAAGAGCTTCACCGCCTCCGCGGCCCTGCGCCTTTGTTTATAGCCAGCCACCTTTTTTACCGTTTCCAGGTCCACATCACGGTAGGCTGAAAGGATCGCTTCCTCAAGCGGGATGGCCTGGATCACGAATTCCCTGCATGCCCCTTCTCCCTCACAGCAGAAATGGCTGTTCGCCTGCTGTATCCCAACCCTTCTCCTCCAGAGCCTGTGCCCGCAGTAAGGGCAGCGGATGTAGTCCGCGAACGGGTACTGGCCGACCTCCGGTGCTGTCCTGGTCTTGAGCTTAAAGATCGTATTGCACCGTTCAAACTGTTTCCGGCTTACGATTGGCTCGTGGTGGTCCCTGATGTATTTCGAGGGAGCCGCTCCCTCATTTAGCCGGATCCGGTGGGTGATGTGGTCTTCTGTCACGAATTTCTGTACGATAAGGTCACCCACATATTTTTCATTCCTGATCATGTAATGGATCCGGGATTCATCCCAAGCGTCCTTCTTCGACAGCTTCAGGCTTGGTTTCCGGTAACCAGCCGCTGTCAGCCTCCTTGTGATCTCCTGGACGCTTACCCCATGCTCATACCATTCGAAGATGCGCCGCACTGCCTCCGCCTCCCCAGGTACGATCTCGTAATTGTCCCCTTCCACGTTCTTACAGTATCCGTATACCGGGAGCAGGAGCGTATTCCCCTGCAGCGCCCGTTTCCGTTTCCCCCATTTCACATTTTCTGAAAGGGAACGGCTCTCCTCCTGCGCGAAAGCCGCAAGGACCGTGAGCAGCATCTCCGAGTATTCTTCCCCCGTGTCTATGCCTTCCTTGTCAAACCTTACGCGCACGCCCCACTCCGTCAGTTTTCGGATGTACTCGATGCATTCCATTGTGTTCCTTGAAAAGCGGGAGATGCTTTTCGCGAGCACCAGGTCAATCTTCCCCTCCTCGCAGGCTTTTAAGAGATCCTGGAACTGTCTCCTATTAGATACCTTTGTGCCGGAGAACCCTTCGTCGGCGAATACACCAGCAAATTCCCATTCCGGGTTATTCCGGATCTCTGTCTCATACACGATCTTCTGTTCCCGCACACTGGTCGCCTGTTCCTCAGATGGTGTGGACACCCTGCAGTAAGCGGCCACGCGGAGCTTCGGCTTTTTGGCAATGGCCTCTTCTTCCCGCCGCTCCCGCAGGATCTTCCTCATTTTCAGTGTTCCTGCCATGTCTGCCATTTCCCTCATACCTCCCATCATCCGGCCACTTTACTGGCTGCCATGTCTGCGTCCTTAGCTCTGTCCCCAGCCTCTTCAACAGACACATTCCCGGCCGCTTCCCCGGACCATTCTTTCAGCCAGGGCAGGTCAGGAGCGTCCGCAAACTCCCGATGCGTTACCTCCATGCATTCCTGCATGAACGCGACCTCATCCTCGGTAAAGTTGCTGCGGAAGGAATAGAGGATGGTCCGCTCAATCAGCTGGCCCACATGCTCGAACAAGTCCCGGCTGACGATTGCCGGATGGTGGGCTTCAATGTAAAACTGGTCCGCGTATCCCCGGTTCTTCCCCCGATGGATGACACCATCCTCATCCGCGTAAATACATTCCTTATTACTCAGGTAGTCCCCGATACAGGCAAGGTTGGTGAGGAGGTTCCGCAACGGCGTCCCGTTCCATACCTTCCCCGTCCCTTCCGCTTCCTCCAACCGGTTCAGCGCCGTCCGGATTTCCTTGTAGTTATGGCACATGCCAGCCATATAGAACGCGAGGCGCACACGCTTTGCCTCCGGCTCATGGATATCCCAACGGTGCTCCTTCCCAAAAGAACGGAATCCGTAGCTTGCCCTCTCCATGGGCTGACCCATCTCGTAACGCTTCCGCCTTGCCCATTTCATGTTCTGGCTGATGCTCACGCTTTCCTCCTGCGCGATGGTGGCAAGGATCCCAAGCAGAAGTTCATTTGCCTGGTTCCCGGTATCCAGCCCTTCCTTTTCAAAAACGATAGTCACGCCAAGACCTTTCAGCTTACGGATCAGGTCGATACATTCCACCAGGTTCCTCGCGAACCGGGAGATGGACTTGGTGTAGATGATGTCCACCTTCCCATCCTCACAGTCTTTGAGCAAACGGTTCAGCTCTTTGCGCCCCTTCACGGAACGTCCGGATTTCCCGTGGTCGCCGTAAATGCCCGCCAGGGTAAGCGTCGGGTCATCCTCGATCCTCTTTTTGTAATGCGCGCACTGCATCTCAAACGAGCCATCCTGCATGTCCCGGTTCGTGGAAACCCGGCAGTAGGCCGCCGCCCGTTTGAGTCCTTTTCCATCCCCGGTACTTTGGCCGGATGAATTCTCTTTCTGCGCAGTACAGATCACCGTACCGATATTTTTCTTCTCATCCATAGATGTTTTTCCTCCTTCCTGCCCGTAAGGGCCTCTTCATTTGGGAACATGTTCCCGTACTATGGCGCACATAGCAAGTGGATCCGGCCAACTCAGGCGCATTTATGTGGAGAATATATCGACTATAGCTGCGCCCGTATTTGTGTAATTTATGCCTATGTTGGACTTTCACCACAGACTGCCGGTTCCTGTCATACGAAAAAAGGACTTCCGAAGAAGCCCTTAAAAGCGTTTATGTAGTTTTGGTCAGCCGATATTTTTTTCAGACTACTCCCAACAGAGTACCACCTGTCTGCTAAACCATGTGGTAGAGGGAGATGGTTCCTTTTATGATATCCTCAAATGTGATGTCAGCGGCGTATGTACACGTTCCAGAAAACGTTCCATCATATAGATACGCATCAGCACCCTTGCGTCTGCCTGATTTACTTTTGCGATGTTTTTGATCCGTCCCTTTACCTGCTCTGGTGTAAAAAACATGTTACAACAACACCTCCATATATTTTCGTATCACGTTATAGACCCGGAACAGCTTTGCGTATTCCATGAGCCGGTTCAAATCCTTATCTTTCCTGGAAAGATAAGTTTTCAAAGCAGTATTAAAGTCCTGTACTTCCACACTGCTTCTGCTGCGGACTAAGTCACAGACGGTTCTTTCCAGATCATACATCGGGATCTCATTTCCACAGTTATTTGTAACCATGGTCTTCCCGACATCCAGCAGTTCTTTTTTGACTGTGTATACCTTACAGTTGCCATCTTCCTTAAGGCGGTGGGCGTTATATCCGCTATACACGGTAAACGTATGGACAAGAGGCTCCCGATCGATCAAACCATGAAAATAAAACGCCTCATCGTGGGAAAACACCGCTTTCGGACATCTTTGATGAATCACATAAAGTTCATCCACCCATTCATCGCCAGACGCGTAGATACCGCGCGCTACCTTCTCAAATCCGTTTTTATGAAGATAGTCGTAAAATTTAAATTTGGTAACGCCTGACTCTTTTGCCATTTGCGGGGTCAGGTAACTGCAGTTTTGTATAAGCTCATTCATAGCGTCGCCGTCCTTTCGTGCTTATATCATATATAAAATAAGCACGATAGTCAAGTTTAAACTTCCATTCGTGCTTATTTCATATTTAATACATGCACATTTGTCATTTTTGAAACGTGAATTTTTATTCATTCACAGACTCAAGCAAAGGCTGGATTTGTGGAATTTATGCCTATGTAAAGCGGCTCCTACCATAATGGCAGGAGCACTGAAATTCAGGTTTGTCGTTTATAAATACTATGGAATAGCTGAAGAATACAAAGGCTCATACCCTCTGGCAGTAGTCCAAGCTCACCCAGCCATCGTGATTTTTAGAATATGCCTTCAGAAGTCCCCACCTGGAAGCACCAGCGCCATTCGCCTCATCGACAATGGTGAATACGCCCGGACCTGTGAACTTTCCGGTCTTCTGCTTGTCCGTGCCAGGGCCTTTGCGGATATTCAGGTCCGTGATGGAGATGCGCACCAGATACGGCTGGAAGGCCGTGTTCTTTCCCTGGTAAATCACCTTGCCGGCCTCGTCAAATACGGAGTAGCCGGGGTTCTCATCCGCGCAGGCTTTTGCGTTAGAAAGCACATGGAAGGCTCCCTTCTGGGAAGCGGCATCTGCCCAGGACTTACGCACACGATACCATACCTGTGTCTCCTCCGGCGCGTTTGTAGCGTCATACTGCGTCAGGTTCCAACGCTCGATGATATTGCAAAGCTTCTCCACATAGGTGAGGCTCGTAGCATACCCGCCGTCCTTGATCAGCTTCGCCACAGCCTTGTAATCTGTCATGCCAGCGATGCCAGGGTAGCGTTTCTTACTGCCATTCATGGCTCCCAGCAGATAGGCGCTGTGATCGGCAATGGAATCCTCCACACAGGCATATTTACGGAAGTCGGCTGTGATGGTCTCATAGCTGCCGTCTGCGTTCTGCTCCTGGGTCTTCTTGGTGTAGATGGACTTTCCGTCCCAGGTGGAGCCGCTCCAGGTGTTCCCGGAAAGGGACTTCTTCATTCCAAAGACATTGTTGGCGTTCTGGGCAAGCTCGCTCTTGCCATAACCGGACTCCAGAATAAACTGCGCCAGAGAAATGGAAGCGAGGATACCGGTTTTCTTCTGGTCAGCGGTAAAGAGCGCACCGATCTTCTTAATCACATCGGCTTCCGAGAGGAATGCCAGATCCTTTGTCTGCAGGCCGGAGGTGGCGCCAGTGTTACCGGAGCCGCTGCCGTCCATCTCGGCCTGGACTGCTTTACGGAAAGTATCCATGGTGTACCCCATGCCAAGGCCGTTCCACAGATGCTCCGGATCGCCGTGGTTGGATGCGATGCCTCTGGCGTGCCCCTCCCTGTGGCTGATGACCACACCATCCGCCAGAGGATTCAGTCCGTACATCTTACAGAGGTAAGCAAACAGCTCCACCGCCGCTTTGTACGTCCTCTCCGCGCAGGCTCTCGCTGTGGCCTTATCCGAACAGGTAAAGCTGCTGCCGCTGGTATACTTGATACAGGCGGGTTCGCACATCTCCACGCCGATATGGGTGTTATTGCCGCTGCCCTTGGAGCCGGAAGCACAGTGCCAGCCTCTGTGGTTCCACGGAAGGGTCTGGTAGACCGTGCCGTCATTGGCATCGATGAAGCCGTGGACACAGGCATTGCCGTAAGAGGCACTGTTCCAGCTGTTGATGAACACAGACGCCCTCGGCTGCGGACAGCCCACTGAATGGAGCATCAGCCCTTTGACTGTGATCTTCCGGCCGGCTGTGTAACAAGGGTTCTTTGTCAGGATCGATTCTACTAATTTCATAAACACATTTCTCCTTTTTAAGACATTTCTGGTATTAAAACAGGGAGACACTGATGTATCTCCCCGCTGCGTACTATTTTCTTGTGTGGGTGCGATTGCTACGGCATCACCAGCTTCATCCCAACCCGGATCACATTGCAGGTCAGGCCGTTCAGCTCCCGGATTTCTGTGTACCGGGTACCGGAGCCGATCTGCTCCTCCGCGATCTTCCACAGGTTGTCCTTCGCCGCGACGGTGTACACCTTCTTGCCGATGCCATAGAGGTACTGCTCCTGCCCGCTCACATAGGCAAAACCAGTCTCGCTTTCCGGGCAGCGGATACGGAGCCAGTTGCCCTCACAGAACTGCAGGATCTCCACAAGGGTGTCCTTCTTGTAGGTAGTGACCGGCTCCGCGTCCATGCTGTTGCCGCTGCGGATGTTCATCAGCGTGCTGAGCCTGGCATAGGCAATCGGCTGGTCATTGCCGTCACAGTCATATTCCACAGCCTCCGGGATGGGATCGTCGGCAGCAGAATCACCGGTGTTAATATCCCCACCCGCATCCACAGGGCTATCTATAGTTTCAGCCGCTCCCTCCTCTGCCTGGATTTCCCCCGGAATATCCTTAATCCCAATTTCCAATTCCGGATGGATCACTTCCCCTTCATTGGAGAAAACAAAATAGCCCGGATTGGCATCTGCCTTCGCTATGGCACTGGACAAAAGCCGGAACTGCCCCAACTGGCTTTCCGCGTCCTCCCAGGACTTTCGTACACGGTAATACCCGGCAGCCAGCCTTGTGGGATAATCTTTAACACTCATAGTCCCTTACCTCCTTCACTTGGGAGGGCAGGAGGAAGTCCTGCCCCGTTGGTCAGTTGCTGTTGGTACTATTCCGATTGTCATCTGCCTTGTTCTCGCCAGACTCCCTGTTGTGGTGTTCCTCCTCTGTCAGCTGCAGCAGCATATCCTTCAGCTTTTCCGGCACAGGCAATCCAATGATCGCGCTGTTCTCCAGGATGCTCAGGCCCTCATTCGACAAATAGAAGAAAATCACCGCAGTGCGGATGGCGGACCCATTCCCGATCACCTGGGTGTCCACGATGTTGGCAAGCCCCACAAGGATGAAGATACAGGCTTTCTTAGCGATGCCTTTAAACCCGATCTCCGAGGAAAGCTCCCTGCGCACTCCCGCGGCCAGAAGACCGGTAAAATAATCCAGCACCACAAAGACGATCAGCGCGTAGAGGAACCCGTCAAACCCTCCCCAGAACCAGCCAAGGAACCCTCCAAAAGCCGCAAACGCAAGTTCAATTTTGTCGATCACATTCTGCATAACATGCTCCTTTCCACCCATATCCGGGCAATAAAACAGGACGGCTGGTTCCCCAGTCCGCCCATGGTTGGTATCTATCTCAACACAGCGTATGCTGTGGTATTTTATTCTCTTTACACGATGCACATGCCGCGTATCCCCCCGCTCCAGGGGCGCATATCCCCGTATACAGACTTTATTGCACAAACATACCGCTTAAGGTTTGTGCGGTTTATGGTACAGATTTCAGTTGCTATTCCAGCCGGATAGAGTGATAAATACAATCACAAAAAGCCGCGGGCGGAAAGGAGGAAAACATGATTACGCCTAAGCAACTGAAAGCCATCGACATTACCTATTTCACCATCCTTGCTTCAGGCAGCTTTACCGTGACGCTCCATTCCAGAAACACCGGCCACTGTTGGCACATTCTTTTCCAGGAATACCCTCATTTTAAAAGCTGCCTCATCTACCATACCCACCACAAAGGAAGCCCTTACCATAGGCACGGCCACAGCCCTTCGCTTCCCGGATGTATCCGTCAGATAAAGCGCCACGATGCCTACTGGCTCAGCAGGCAGAAAAGTACCCCGAAACCGATTCAAACAAACAGCAGGAGGTAAGCGCATGAAACAGAAAAATATCAAGGTTGCATACACCAGCCGCATCGTAAGCGGCTCCTACACACAGGTACCGAAGATCCAGATGGAAGGGAAATGGCTGGAAGAACTGGGCTTTTCCATCGGCAGCACCATGGTAGTGGAATACGGGGAAGGCTCCCTGCATATCCGCCCCATGACGGCAGAAGAACTGGCAGACCGCCGCAGAGCCGGGCTGGAAAAGGAACTCGCAGCCAAATCCACCGCCATACGAAGGCTCCAGAAAGACCTTCTGGAAGACTCCCGGAGACTTTCCCATGTAGCCGAGTCCAATCCCGGATACAGCTCCCCATCCAAGAAATCTTCCCGCTGATCCCCGCTCACGCCTCCGTCAGCGTGTAGGTAATCTTCATGGTCTTATCCACGGTTTTTATTACCGCTGACGAGAGGTTATTGACAGAGGCCAAAAATGGTGTCAGGAGATAGGCTGTCCGGTATTCATTGCCGTAGCTGCCGCCCCAGCCGATCAGGAAATTCTTATACTGGAATAACGGAGTGGCCGCATTGTTGAGCCTTGCGCTTCCCTGTGTATGGATTACTGTATCGTCTGACGTGATCTGGAAATCCCCGCCTACGATCAGGTCCCCGATCAGTGTCAGATACAGCTCGCAGGTGCCGGCCTCACAGAGGGGCTTCCACTTGGAAGTAAACCCGAACTCGATCAGGGACACGTCCGTGGAGTTGGCCAGATTGATCTTGTAGATCCCTTTCTTGTTATAGGCCGGCACATACAGATACCCATTCCGGACACAGCATTTCACATACCGTTCCGGGAAGGAGCCAAGCTCCCGGTTTCCCACATCCATCAGACAGGCGTTGGACAGCGTCCACTGGCCTTCTGTGAAAGAATAATCGGTCTTTGATATCTTCACCCACAGCATCGAGGCATCACCGGAAGAATTGCCCTCATTGGAAAATCCATACCAATAGCCGTCCTGCCCGTCCATGAATTCCCCGTACTTCGTATAATCCCCCAAAAACTCAAAGGTGGCCGTTTGCAACGCCTGATCCTCCAGCACCGTATAGGTGGAGTCATCCAGCTTCTCATTCAGCCCAATCGAAAAAATGGGGAGCCGCAGCTTCCGGATACGAACACTGGCATTCTCATAGGTGATGGAATAAAGCAGGTCATTCTCAAAATCCATCTCTGCCGCCTCAAAAAGCACCATTTTGCTGGCATCCGAAAGGCTCCCGATATCCGCCGCTTTCAGCTGCAGGAACGTGCTGGCATCCGCCACCAGGCTGCCGTATCCGTTTTGTCCGCCCAGGGCGCTGGTCAGGGCCACCGCCGCGATAGTACCGTTCCCCTGGCTTGGTGTAAACTCCCAGACAAACTTATACCCATCCTCCAGCGCCATGCTCTCCGTCAGGTTCAGGCTGCCCCTTGCCAGGTTGGACGTAGAATTGACATCGTTCGACGCATATGCCACCGGCAGGTTATCTGACATCGCGTAAATGTTTGCCGCGTCCTCCGTCAACGCTTTGGAGAACAGCAGGATGCCGCCGATCATGTTGGGGCAGATCGGCAGCAGGTTCCCATTCCATAAAACCGCAGAATCATACTGCCCGGTGGCGGCATAAAAGATTCCCATTGGATTCAGGCCCAGGATATTGTTCACGGATTCCGTGATCATATTTTCTTCTGTGACGGTCTCCACGGCTCCCGTAGCCGCATCCGTCAGCTCAATCGTCATGACACCTTTCAAAACCATCCTCATTCCTCCCATTATTCTTTGCCGGATCCGGACAGTGTTACCGGATGGCAAAACGCCCCGATTGCCGGTCTTGCCGTCAGCCTATCCGAATAACTTCTCTGCACCAGTTCCATAGTCTCCATTGACATTTCATCCGTATAACCTTTCACCTGCAGGCCGCCGCCAATCGCAAAGAAGCCTGTGCTTTCCTCAATAGTGATCTTCCCGTCCCATGCCGCTGCAGCTGCCATGGCCTGCCCGCTGATAGAAGCAATGCAATCCCCGATGCCTACCGTGCCGGAGCCATTTTCCATCCGCAGGTATACGTTGAAGGTATTCGTGATGTTCGCCACAACATTCTCAATCGGGTAATACAAGGACAGGATATGCTTCCCGCTGTGCCAGGTCTCCACCGGATGATGCAGAAGGATCTCCGTGTCGTTCAGTTCAAAGGTCACATAGCAGACCGCCTTCCCATCCTCCATCCAGGTGACCGGCAGGCTCACATCTACAGAAATGTCCGCGGTATCTGTCGGCAGGGAAACCTCCTCAGACGTGTCTGTACTTCCCTCCGAAGCATCCTCGGTTCCGGTTGTTTCTCCCGTGTCGGCATCCGTCACCCCATCATCCGAAGCTGTGCCGCTTCCGCCAGTAGATGAGGGAAATGGTACGACAATCGTCCCCGTGGCGTTTGCCGTCATTTCTATAGGCTCTGCAGCCGCGTCCACCACCACCTGCCCGAAGAACTGCGCGTGGTTTTCTTCTTTGGAAGCAAACTCAATGCTGATGATCCGCACATCGGTATCCCCAATGGTATAGGCGGAGGCATTGGTAAAGGTATGGATCCCGATCTTCCCCGCCTCGATCTGATTTAAAAGACCGGAGATGTTCTTGTCATTCTTGGACTTCGCCTGGGACAGCCTCGGATTCTTCCCCACGCATTTCAGGCTTTGCCTCCCACCAATCTTCAATGTAAAAGACGTCACGCAGGTGATCTGCTTACTATCCGCCTGCCCGCCGGAGAAGGTCAGCACATCTCCCAGATCCAGGGCTGGATTGCCGATGGTATCCGAATCAAAGGGAACATAATTTACCACAGACAAAGCTGTGAGGATGTTCCGGCAAAGCTCCGCTCTGGTCTCCTCCAGACCGAATTGCAGGAGCGGGTTTATCCCCAGGTTCATGGTCAGCCCGTTGTCTTCTTCCAGGGCATAATACTCAGCCGTCTGCGTCCGCAGGTTGGTGGAACTGACCGCTGTGTATCTGGTGACAAAATCCGAAAAGCTGCTGGAGAACCGGTGCTTCTGCATAATCTCCATCACCGGCATGTTCCCATACTGGCGAAATTCCAGCCTCCCTTCCCGATTGATGCAAAAGAAGCCGCCCAGCACCTGCGCTGTGAAATACAGCACATCCCGGTAGGTTTCAATATCATTCTCCGGATAAATGGAGAGCATCTTTGACCCATTAGGAAGCGCCTCAATCTCTGCCTGGCCCTGGGCAAGTTCCACCCCGCAGGCCGTACTGCACAGCGCCATCATTCCATAAGCCGTTCCGATGGTCTCAAAGCCGTTGAAATCCCGGTCAAACCGGAGCATGTAGTCATAAGCCTTCAGCTCCAGCACATGGGCAGTCCGGTTGGCTTCACTCACTTCAAAGGTTCCCATCGGGACTGCCTCGTAGCTGCCGTCTGCCAGCCGCAGATGATAGGCCAGCTCCACCTTTGCGTCCTCCAGTGTGTACCGGTCGATATCCAGAAACAGGCTGATCCCCATTTCCGCTGCATACACCGCGCCAAGCTCAATCTCCGAATTGCCGCAGCATTGGGCTGTGATATGGCCGCTTCCTTTTACGATATCCTCCTGCGTGAAGGGATACTCCACACCGGCCACGGTCGTGATCTTCCCCGTCCAGTAAACTTTGCGGGCGTTCCCCTGCACCGCCTGCAGGAACGCTTCACTTACTGGGTACATCGGGCACCCCCCTTCTTAAAACTCCCTCAGCGTAAAACTCACGGTCCACAGCCCCTTCCGGGACGTATCCTTCACAAGGGAAGCCTTATATCCCTCGATATACATCTCCGCCGTCTTTATCGCCAATGTCTCTGTGTCGAAGTAGCCCACAGAAATCTTTTCCTTCTGTTTAAACTCTGTCAAAACCTGCAGCCACTTCGCGGACACAGAGAAGGTTACCGGTATGCTTACCACGCCAAGGCGCACCACATCCCGCTGCATCGTCCCCGCTTCCGTTTCCCCGCCGGAATCCGCTTCCACATCCGCCATCTGTACCTCATAAGAGTCCGGCAGTGGGAGCGGTGTGCCGTCAAACATCAGATACTGAATAAATGCCATGACTTACCTCCCTCCTGACCGCAGGTTCTGCCTTGCCTGGGCTGTCACTACCAACTCATCCAGAAGCGTCCCGCCGACATACACCGGTATCACAATGTTGCCCTGCTGACCGGAAAAGCCTATCAGTGCTTCCGATACCGCGGAAGAAATGCCGGAGATCATATCCGCCATACTGCCGCCTGCCACCATACCGTCTGTAAATCCATACCCGTACGCGTTCACCTTCGGAGTGACAACCATATCCGAAGCCACATCCCTCACCGCGTTCTCCACCAGCTTCCGGTTCCTCTCGATACCAGACGCCAGCCCCTTCATAAAGTCCGGCATCCAGGTTTCATAATCTGCCAGAGGGCCTTCATCCGGCGCGGAAAAGTGGAGGAAGGAACGGATGCGGGCCGCCAGATTGGAAACCGTATTGATCACACCCTGGATCATACTGGAAATCCCGTTAATCAGCCCCTGAATAAAGTCCTTCCCCCACTGAAATGCCTGTCCGGGCAGTCCCGTGATAAAACTGATAGCGGACGAAAAGCCGCCGGAAACCACCGAATACACTCCGGAAAGGGCTGATCCAATTCCGGAAACCATCATCCGAAAGGCGGAAACCGCCGCTTCTTTCAGTGATGTGGCAATACTCACCACGGAACTTTTGATTCCCTGCCAAAGAGACACGGCGGTCTGCTTCAGGGCCGACCAGATTTGGGAGACGAATTGCGACAATGCCGACAATGCCGTCTGTACCCCCTGCCTCAGCCCGGAGGCGGCAGATGTCACTACCTGCCGGATACCGCTCCAGATTTTTGAGGCGGCATTTTGGATATTAGTCCAGATTTTTGCCGCGTCAGAAGCCAGCTGCGTGAAATTCCCTGTCACCAGATCAATCAGCAACAGAACCGGCGCAAGGATCACATTTTTCAGCAGTTCCCAGGCACCGGAAGCAATCTCACAGATCCCTGACCAGATCCCCTGCAGGGTATTTTTCCCATTCTCCCACAGGGATGTAACCGTATCCACCACCAGCTGCACAATCGGGTTCCCTAGAATCGTGTTCCAGGTATCCGTAAAGAAGGAAGCTACCTGCGACCACAGGCTGTTCCACCACTCTGGGATGGTTGAAAAGAAATCTACAAATTTCTGAGCTGCCGCCGGGATTGTCTCCGTAAAGAAGACCACCACCTTGTCCCAAAGCTCCATCAGCTTTGCGGATACGGTTTCCCACAGCTGCCCGAACCACTCAGTAATCGCACCCCAGTTTTTCACCACAGTGATGATCACCGCAATCGCCGCAGCCACCGCCGCAATGATGCCGATGATGGGAAGCAGGGAAATATTTAATGCACCGAAGGACACTGCAAGAGCCGCAATGATCGGCACCAAGGCTGTAAAGGCCACCAGCAATGCACCGAGGATCACCACAAAGTTCTGCACCGGCTCCGGAAGCATGCCGAAGACCTCGCTCACCGCAGTGATGATCGCCACCAGAGGCGGCAGTACCACGTTGGCCAGCTCTACGATTTTTTCTCCCAGAGGGACCAGAGCCTGCTGAAGCTTCCTTGTATTGGCTTCCATCTCCTGCATGGGAGTGCCGGTCTGGTCAAACAGGTTCTGCGCAGACCCTGCCACGCTGTCATAGGTTTCACCCACCGATGTCAGGGAAGTGATGAACTTCAGGTTCCCATCCTCGGCCATGGTTCCAAAAGCTTCTGCCGCCATGTTTAATGCCTGCTGCTCACTGGTACAGTTTGCGATATCCGCCACAATGGAATCAATGACCTGCTTCTGGGTGGCCTCCCCATTCTGCCATGCCAGGAACAGCCCCTGGGTCTTCTGGGAATACAGGTCAATGGAATCCCCGATGGTGCCGTCCGCCAGTCTGGTAGTCACCTCATTGATGGCGTCATTGACCTTATCCAGGTTGTAAGCGCCGCCCTGCAGGCCGTTCTGAAGGAGCTGGAAATACTCGGACGCGGAATAACCTGCCTGGGCAAATTTGCCGGAATACTCAGACAGATTGTCACCCAGCTCATTGGTCTTATCCAGACCATTCTGTGTGCCCTTGACGATATAGTCCATTGCCTCCTGGGCTGTCATGCCGTACTGCGCCATCAGGGCATTGACACCACGCAGGGTCTCATTCATGTCGATACCGTACAGTTCATCCAGTGTCAGCGCCTGCTGCGTCAGGTTGGTCAGGTCAGTGTCGGAAAGCTCCCCAAGGTTCTTCTTTACCATGATGACGGCATCCGCCACGGACTCCATGCTGTCGCCCACACCGGCACCGTAAACGTCCTTCACAATCTCCGCGCTGGCCTCAGCCGCCGCCCCGGTTTCCCCGAAGTAAGCATTTACCTTGGTGACCGCATTTTCCGTTTCCGCATAGGCAGATACTGCCTTGTCTCCAATATCCTGTATCTTATCCCCAACAGCAGATAACTGGTCAGCCGCTTCCATAAGAGCGGCTCCCCTTGTGGCTTCCGCAATCTCCCCGATGTCGCCAGCGGCATCCTGGGCAGCGTCCCCTACATCGTTCAGATCCTCAATGAGGTTCCGGATGGCCTGCCCGTCATCCACCGTATCCAAAGCATCCGTCAGCTGCCTGATATCTGCTTTTCCTCCGGTAGCAGATTTTCCAATCTTCTCAATGGCAGTCTTTAACTGATCCGAAGAAGCCGTGCCGCTCTTGATAGCATTCACCAGCTTGCTTCCCAACACGTCCGCATAATCATCCACGCTGGATTCCGTAGCAGCAAACAGCTTGCCAAGCCTCTCGGTGTTGGTGGAGAGCCGTTCCTGCTCGGACTGCAGGCCGGACAGATCCGCCTTGTAGCGGTTCAATGTCCCCCTGGTTTCCTCCACCTCACGCTGGAAGGCCATATACTGGTCTTTTCCCAGATCTCCCCGTTCAAAGGCTTTTGTTACTTCTTCCTGCGCCTGCTCTAAAGCCTGCAGCTTCCTTTCGGTATCCCCGATGGCAGACTGCAGCAGTTCCTGCTTCTGGGCCAGAAGCACCGTGTTGGACGGGTCCAGCTTCAGAAGGTTATTCACATCCCGCAGCTGGCTCTGTGTCTTTTTTATGGAATTGTTCACATCGGACAGCGCTTTCTGCAGGCCACTGCTGTCGCCGCCAAGCTCCACCGTGATTCCTTTGATCCGGCTTGCCATGTGTCACTCACCTCCTGAAATAGAAAAAGCCCGGATTTCTCCAGGCAACTTTGAAAATCAGCACCTTTTCTGATTTTCCCTTTGTCTATGGGCTTTTTTCTGCAAAAGGTGTGGATATCCCGGTTAAAATAAATCGAAATCCTTCTGCGTCGCCACTACAGCATATTTATGCTCATCGTTGCGGCTCTCCACATACATGTCATTGACCAGACCGATGGTTAAGAGGTCAAGCTCCCCGATAGACAGTCCCAGCTGCACACAACGCAGAAGGAAGAGGGGAGTCGTCATTTCCCGGTCAGTTGTGCGAAGTTTTTTTTAGCCTGCACCTCCGTCTTGGTGTTGAGTCCCCACAGCTCTATGATCTGAGGCAGCACCTGATAGATGGAAAAAGTGTTAAAGCTATCCAGCCAGTCCTCCGGTGTATCCGGGACGGATGGGTCCGCATGCTTTGCCATCACATAGGCGATATTCTCAAACATCTCCAGAGAGAACAGATCCAGGCTGGAATTCTCCGGATCGTTTTTATCAATGCCTTTTTCCAGATCCTTTAAGTCCTTAAAGATATCCCGATGGAACCGCATCCGGTAGATGCGCGGGATGGCAGCGGAGGCCCGAAAAGCGACCTCCTGCCCATCGATTACGATATTTCTCTTCATACTCATGCTGTGCCACCTCCAGTCTCATCTGTTGAAGTGCTGGCCGCAGCCGGCATATACACAGCCCCGTACCAACCGTTGTACACTTCATCCGTTGTGGAATCCCCGGTTCTTGCCTTTACATAACCATTTGCCAGAGGCGCGGCCTTAAGAGCCAGCGTTTCTGTCTGTACCTCGATCTCTTCCTCATTGGTGGAAGACTCGATATTAGGCCTTGCCGCCGAGCAGTTATACAGCACATGACGGATCTTTCTCACATCCCCGTCAAACTCAAAGAGCAGGGCAAAGTTGGCCGTCTCCACATTGGCATTCTCCACCAATACCTGATTGGTATCCAGAGATTCCTTCAACACATCGGTACGAAAGCTCTCCGGCACCATCGCCAGCTCCAGGTCACCTTCATAGCCCATGTTGTTGGAAATCGTGTAGTAAGCATACCCATCCGCGTAGAAGTTGGACGGCTCGCCGTTGGGCTCCAGCGAAAGGGAAACCGCGCCCGGCATGGCCACCGGTGTTCCAAAGGCCACTTCCCCTTCCTCGCTCACTGTGATCAACGCGTAATGCACGTTGCAGATATTGAATTTTACTTTATTCTTCTTCGTCGCCATTACATTCCCTCCATATCGAAAGAGTACAGAACCTCATAAAGCTTTTCACTGTCAATCCAGGTTTCTGTCTTGTCATAAAAAATACCAGACGCGTCCAAGACATCCTCCATAGCCCGTTCCGCATCCGGGTCTTTTTGGTCGGTATAAAGCTCCAGATGCACCTGGCTGACCTTATGGAATACCCGGCCATCGGCAGAAAAGTTACGGCTTCCCGGAAGCAGATAGCACAGGAATGGAGGATCCGGCGCTTCCCCTTCCGCGAAATGGTCATAAGCATAGGGAATATCCATCCCTTTTATGATTGAAACCAGTCTCTCCATCTCATCCCTCCAACGCTTTTCTGATCTCATCTTCCAGTTGCTCCACGCCCTTTTGCTCCGCGGGCGCAATGTGCGGGTACGCGGGTACCCGTCCGCCACCACGTTTCGCGTGCCCATGCTCCAAAAGATGCGCGATCTGATACCGGTTCCGTGAATGGACGGTCAGGATCAGGCTGGAAGATGTCTCCTTCGTTTTCCTCACTGCCCAGCTTTTTGCGTAAGCCCCGGTATCCCTCGGGGCATGGGCGCTGATCCCATCCCGCACGGTGTCACCAGCATCCCTGACCGCCTGTTTCACATCCGCTGCGGCCAATTCCGCATAGTCTTCCAAAGTCTCCATAATGGCGTCTGCCATCTCATCGATCCCCACACTTCTTCCCATACTCAACGCCTCACTTTCTCGCACCGAAATTTCAGCATCCGATTCCTGTAATTCATATGGTCGACCGAAATGATGTTGAAGATCTCCCCATTAAACAGGACGCGGAAACCATCCGGGGTCACTTCCATCGTCTGCCTGCAGCAGCGGACCGTAAAAGCGGTGTCAGCATCAACCACAGTAAGCCCGGCCAGGGCTTTTTCATTCCCACCCTCACCGCTGACAGTGGCATAACAGGTGTAATAATCCTCCCATACATTCCTCCGGTTTCCAATCTCGTCTGACACAACCTGGTTTTTCTGAAATGTGATCCTGACATTTAAAAGAGCGATCTGCATCTTACACCACCCCTTCCCGGATCGAGAAGAGCAGGCTTCTAAGCGTCAATGTCAGGGCATGGTGGTCCGCTTCCTCCCTGTGCTCAAAAAGATACCCCAGGGCATACAGGATCGCCACGCGCATCACATTGCGGACACACTCCAATTCTTCCTCCGTATACAACTCGTTTTCGACAGGCAATACGTTTCCTTCACTGTCAAAGGCAATCGAATCGATCACCTTCCACTGCCCGGCAGACAGCCTTGCCACATCCACACAAAGCTGCTCGGCAGAAGATAAGAGGATGCCGATCAGGGCATCCTCGTCACTGGAATCTACCCGGAGGTAGGTTTTCGCATCCAAAAGCGTGATCAGTGCCATGGCCGGCACCTCCTTTCTCAGCTGCGGATATTATCAGGCACCGGCCTTCATCTGCAGGCACTTTACAGCCTCCGGCAGGATCAGCTTGCCATCCACACGCTGGGTGGTCAGGAAACCAACCTGGTCAGTGCGGGCATACAGCTCGTTGAGTCTGCGGAAGGTACGGTTGGTACGGTCCGCGATCCAGTAGTAGCTGTAGTCACCAAAGACCAGCGCCTTGTTGCCGGCCGCCGGAGCGGGCATGAAAGCGGAAGTCTTGATGGGGCGGTTTAAGAGAGTATCCGGCTTCGCGATGTCAAGGCCCGGCTTCCAGATATAGTTGCCGTTGTTGTCCTTGATGGTCATCAGCTGCAGCACCAGGGCCTCGTTGCAGAGGAACTGCGCCTTGCCGCGGTAGGGAGCCTTCAGGCTGTAGTAGAGCTTAAAGATCTCATCGAAGGTCACGGCGTCCACAGCCCCTGCGGTCACGCCTACCTGCGCGCCGGCGTCGTCCAGGATACCGGTGGGCTTGCCCACGCCATCGCCGGTGATGAACGCCTTCTCCTCGGCGTTGCCCATGCGCACACCGAAACGCTGCGCGATATAGGTGGCAAGGTCAAAAGCGGAATCGTGCAGGAGCTCGTTGGAGATCTTGATCATCGTGCCAAGCTTGTACGCGGACAGCATGGTCTGGGAAAAGCTGGTGTCGCTCTCCGGGATCTCCTCACCCTCATCGATCCACGTTGCCTCACCGTCATCCTGCGCGATGGGAATCTTACGGGTACCGGAGCTGGTGCGGATCACAGTGGCAAGGCCACGGAAGATGTTGTTCTCCTCCAGGGCCTGCACCAGGCGGCGCTCGAACTCATCCGGCACGGTGTAACCGCCCTCGGAATCCTGGCCGATGGACAGGGCGTTGTGGATCTCGCCGTAGTTGCCGCGGGCGCGGATCATGTCCCAGAAGGCGTTACGGTACTCATCCGTAGCGGTAGGACGCGTCTCCTTATCCTTCGGAGCACCGAATTTCGGCGTGCCGTGTACCGGAACAGAAGTGGGAGCGGACATCTGGGCGTCCAGCTGCTCCTGCTGCTCCAGCCGCTCGATCTCATCGCCGAGATCCGTCACCTCCTTCGCCATACGGTTGTACTGCTCCACTGCGTCGGCAGCCACCAAACCGTTCTCGCCGCGGTTCTTCTCCAGGAATGCCTTCGTCTGCTCCCAGAGGGCTTTTCTCTTGCTTCTCAGTTCAAGAATCTTACTCATAGTCATTTACCTCCATAAAATCATGATTTTTGGGTATGAAAAAAGCCGGGTACATGTCATTTCATGCACTCCAGCTGTTTCATCAGGATATTGTAGGGGACGCTGCCGTCCTCCGTTTTTCCGTCCAGGTCGAGGACGGGAGCCGTGAGCGGCTTTACAGGCTCTGCCGGGGTTCCCACAGGAGGCTCCACAGGCTTTGCTGTGGGCTGTATGGCCGGCGCGGTCTGGCCGTCCTCCTTCACACCAAGGCGGTTCAAAATGGTAAGCCCCATCTGGCGGGAGGAATAGATCTGCGCGGTCAGGTGGATACCCTTTTCTTTGTCCGGGTCATCCTCATCGGGGTCATCCGGATCAGGCTCGTCCCCCTCCGGCTCCTTTTCCTCCTCTTCCTCCGGCTCTACGGCTTCAAAAAGGATCTCATCCGCGAAGCCCAGCTCCACCGCCTTCTTCGCGTTCATCCAGGTCTCATTCTCCATGAGCTTGGCGATCCGGTTGTGGGTAAGGCCGGTCTTAAAGGCATAGGCGTTGATGATGCTCTCCTTGACCTCGTTGAGCGTCGCGATGGCTCTCTCCATGTCTTTGGCATTGCCCATGGCAATGGTGCTGGGATCGTGGATCATCAGCATGGCAACCGGGGACATGAGGACTTTGTTGCCGGCCATCGCCACCACAGAGGCGGCGGATGCGGCAATCGCATCGATCTTGACGGTGACCGCGCCCTTGTAATCACGCAGCATCGTGTAGATCTCCGCAGCCGCGAACACATTCCCTCCAGGGGAATTGACCCACACGGTAATATCCCCTGAGTCTGACTCCAGTTCCTCCCGGAAAGCCTTCGGCGTTACCTCGTCACCCCAGAAGGATTCCTCATCGATGGGTCCTTCCAGACGGAGCGTCCTGCTGCCGCCTTCATCCCGGATCCAGTTCCAGAATTTCTTCATCGGGTTCTTCTCCTTTCTCTTCTTGGCATACTCTCACTCTGCCGGTTATCTCTGGAAATAAAAATAGGCCGGATGCCACAAATACAGCAGCAAATCGGCCTATTAAACACATGATTTAGTTACTTCAGCTCGGATAATTTTATCCGGTCATACGCTCCTTTTTTCTTATCCTCCGGGTGTGGCTCCAGTCCTATGACTGTGATTTCCCTCTGGCCAGGACCATACACCCAAAACATCCGCATGGGATCGCTATTTTTATTTTCAAGATAGGACTGCCAGACTTTCATACCATATCTTTTTGATAAAACATCGATCTCATGGGACTTAAGCCCGGGATACATAGGATTTTCTGAAAGTTTTTTCAATGCGCTTCCCCATTTTTTATAAAGCTTCTCCTCATCTTTCCTGATTGTTCCTGAGCGCCATTTTGTTTGAAGTTCATTCCACAGGGCTTCCATCTCCGGAACCCCCATCCTTATCGCATACACCATCTTCTGCCTCTCAATCGAAATCTGAAAGGTCAATAGATGCCGATACGTTTCCTGTTTTGAAGTTCTCCACAGCCTTATCCATCTCCGCCAAAGACCTGGCAGATATAACTTCAGGAATAACAAGCTCACGTGGTTCCAAAATAAAGCAGCCATTCTCATACAGCTTTACATTGTAATTCTTGTATGTGGCTCCCCTGAGCGTAACTCTTCCCTTGGCATCCAGCCGGACATCATAATCTTTGATTGCATCCATTCCGCCGCACCTCCATTTCGTAAGTGGGATTTCCCACCTTTGATTTTATTATAAGCATGGCAACACGTTTTGTCAACCAGCATAGCCATGCATATTGTGCAGCCCGGATGATTATCTTATACGCTTTCTCTGCCGGTTCTCGCTGTCAGGTTCCTGTTCCTGTGTTTCCTCTTCGTTTTCTTCCGGTTCTTTCGGCTCTTCCTCCTTCGGCTGATTCTGCTCCACAGCGGTCTGCTTGGCGTCCGCAAATTTACCCGCATCCTTCAGCTTCACATAGCCGCCGTTCAGGTAGTAATCATCCCCACCATCTTCAGCCGGAATCAGGTCCATATTTTCAAGACGGTGGATGTCATTCGGACTTAAGAATCCATTGCTGATACCGGTGGCGTATCCATTCATACGGCTCTGATAATCACCACGGAGCAGCCCATCCACGTTGAACTTGACAAAGTATTCATCTTGTTCTTCCTCCAGGAGCAGGTCTTTGCTTACCGCCTGCTCAAACCGCACAAGCCAGGGTGTTAGTGTGTGTACCACAAAGTCAATTGACTGGTGCTCGATGTTGGAGAAGGTGGCGTGTTCCAGATCCTGCACCATATGGGGAGGCACACGGAAGATCCGGCAGATCTCCTCCACGCCAAATTGACGGGTGGATAAGAACTGGCTATCCTCCGGCGGAAGAGAGATTGGCTTATAGGTCATGCCCTCCTCCAAAACCGCCACCTTGTGAGCGTTATTCGCGCCGCCGTAAACCGCCGACCAGTTGTTACGGATCTTATCCGGATCCTTCAACACACCTGGATGCTCCAATACCCCGCTTGGCTGCGCACCGTTTTTAAAGAAGGAAGCACCGTACCGCTCCACCGCAAGGGTCGTACCAAGTGCGTTCTTCATCATGGCGATGGGAGAGAATCCGATTAGGCCGTTAAACCCAAGGCCAGAGATGTGGAAAATCTCATCGGAACGGAAGTAGATATCCTGGTCTTTCTTCCCCGGTACCTCATCAGTGTAGGCGTGGTAGATATAGAACAGATTGTCTTGCTCATCCCTGTCCACCTCCACATTCTCGGGGAGCAGCGGATACAGTCCCAGGACGGTGTTCTTCCCATCCCGGATGATCTGCGCGTAGGCATTCCCCCACAGTAATAGATGTGTCATCATCGTCTCCCGGAAGGTAAAACTTGTCATCTCCGGGTTCGGCTGCCGGTAGAGAAGCCTGTAGAGCGGATGCTCCAGGGCTTTCTCTTTACCATTGCCCTTGTCCGTATACCGGTAAAGGTGCAGCGGCAGCCCTGCCACCGTCTCCGCCAGGAGTCTCACACAGGCATACACCGTGGAGATCTGCATCGCAGATTTCTCATCCACACGCTCCCCGGAACTCGCAGTCCCGAAGAAAAAGGTCTGGCCGGAGTCGCGGACTCTGTCGGTCACCTCCGGAAGGCTCGCCCCGCCATCCATCTCAGGCTCATCCCTGGGCCTTCCAAAGCCCAGCCAGTTAAATAATCCCATTATTATCGAATTCCTTTCTTTTTTATTCTTGTTTCCTGTGATATACTTGCATTAGATTAGACCTTACGGAGGAATCCTATGCTGACAATAAACCAGTTAATGAAATATTTAAGAAATCATCACTCTATATCAGTAAAAAGCAATCAGGCACAATCACTTCGTAATATTGGCTACTACCATGGCTATAAGGGTTACAGATTTATCAGAAACCCCAACTCCCGAATCCCTTTTTCAAGTTTGGATGAGGTCATCGCACTAAACAACTTTGATATGCAGCTAAAAACTCTTTTCTATCCCAAAGTAATGTTCATAGAGAATGCTCTTAAAAGCTATGTGATAGAATCTGTACTTATGGATAGCAGGTCAGAAAATCTCGATGTGATTTTTAACAAATCAATTACAAATTACCGATCCTTCCCCAGAGGAAGTGACAGCTATCATAAACAGTATGAAAAGCGCATGAACTTAAAAGGCAAAATTAACACTGCCCTTTTAAGAGACTATTCAAACAAAAAGCAGACAGTTAACCACTTTTTTGACTCTGATCGTGCCATACCTATATGGGCAATTTTCGAATCTCTGACTCTTGGAGAGTTTGGCACCTTTTTTTCGTGCGCAAACTCAAATGTAAAACTAAGAACATCTCGAATTTTGCATTTGCCAAGCAACCTTGATTCAGATGGAAAATTAACAGAATACATTATCTATACTGTCAAAGATCTGAGGAATGCCATAGCGCATAATAATACTATTTTTGATACCAGATTCCAAACAAGCCGAATTAATCAGCGCTTGGTTTCACTTTTACAAAGCGAAACAGGGATTGCCAATCTTAATTTTAAGTACATTGATGCGTATATTGTCTTGATTACATATGTGTTGAGGAAAATGGGGGAAACTAAAACATCATGTAAGCAATTTATCTCTTCCTTTATTGTCTGCACAGATGACTTACGTTCCCAGATTTCTCCAAATATTTGTAATCAAATATTAGGGACACATCAACGCCCGCATCTCATTGCCTTACAAAATTTTTTGAGCAGATCGTAAATCTGTTGCATATTTTGATCTGATATGGTATAGTATAGTCATGAATTGCGGTGGTCGTCTTCGGACAACACCCGAAAAGAGCCTGATGCGTCGGGCTTTTTTCTATTGCATTAAAATACTAACAGCCCTCTGTCTGGGTCATCATAGATATTTCTCATCCACACGCTCCCCGGAACTCGCGGTTCCGAAGAAATAGGTCTGTCCGGAGTCATGGACTCTGTCTGTCACCTCCGGAAGGCTTGCCCTGCCATCCATCTCAGGTCCATCCCTGGGCCGTCCAAAGCCCAGCCAGTTAAATAATCCCATAGGTTCTTCCTCCTTCAAAAATTCATAGAATTTTTACTTGATAGTCCTGCTCCACTCTTGCATACTTAAAAGTAGGGATTTCTTACTTCCCTACTTAAGAAAGGAGTTATGATAAATGCCAGAAATAAACATACTCGTAAGCGATGCTAAGGTCATGTCCAAAGGGCAGGTTACCATCCCCAAGAAGATTCGAGAGGCTCTCGGTGTTGCTCCGGGTGACCGGGTTACTTTTCTTGTCGATAACGGCTGTGTCAGAATCGTCAACTCCGCCATCTATACCCTGCAAAAGTTTCAGGAGCAAATGAAAGGCGAGGCAGAAAAAGCCGGCTTCACATCCGAAGAAGATATAGCTGAATGGATCACAAAGTCCCGCCGTGAGCTACATGACCTTCTGCAAGAAGGAATCCATGACATTAAGACGGAAAACACTCGGCCTTTCTCTGATGCAATGTCGGATATTCGCAGCGAAAGAAAAAACGCTGAACACAGTAAATCATAGCCGAGTAGGCATGGATTTGTTCCCTTCTATTTTCACCCATACATATAACAGGATCAGAACACAAGCAGCCCCCTGTCCGGGTCATCGTAGATGCTGCCATGACCGCCTTCGTTGCGGATACAGCGGTCAAGGGCCATAATCGCGGCCACGATGCCATCAATCTTCTCTGTGCTCTTCGCCTTCGTTGGCTTGATGTTCCCTGCCGGATCAGTATCGACCACCACATTCCCTGCCATCCAGCGCATAACCGGATGACCACCGTGGATGATCCGGCCTTCCTTCAGGAGCTTTTCAAACTCCTTGGTCGGTGGGGACATGTCTTTATATCCTTGGCCGAAGGGGACTACGGTAAATCCCATCCCCTCCAGATTCTGGGTCATCTGCACGGCTCCCCATCGGTCGAACGCGATCTCAAGGATGTGGTACTTTGTCCCCAGCTCCCCGATGAACTGTTCGATAAATCCGTAGTGGATCACATTTCCCTCCGTCGCCATCAGATATCCCTGCTGTTTCCACACATCGTAGGGGACGGATGCCCTCCGCACCCTCAGCGGAATCGTATCCTCCGGCACCCAGAAGAACGGGAGCATGATATATTTCTCATCCTCTGTCCTCGGCGGGAACATCAGCACAAAGGCTGTGATGTCACCGGTGCTGGAAAGGTCAAGGCCGGCGTAGCAGTCCCGGCCAAGAAGGGAATCCATATCGATTGGAAGGTTGCCCAGGTCGTAAACCTGTTCCGGAATGAACCGGGTCAGGCTTGACACCCACATGTTAAGTCTCAGCTGCTTAAAGACGTTCTCCTCGGCGGGGTTGTCCATGGTCTCCCGGTACATATCCCGGACTCGCTCAATCTGGATCGTCTGCCCCAGGGAGGGGTTCGCCTTATACCAGTTCTCCTCATCGTGCCAGTCATCCTCATCGGCAAGGCCATACACCACAGGATAAAACGTGGGATCCACCCGCTTCCCTTCCAGGATATCCTTGGCCTTTGTGTGCAGCTCATAGCAGATCGACTCCCTGTCCGTGCCCGCCGTGGTGATCAGGAAATACAGCGGCTGCTCTCTGGCATCACCAGAGCCCTTGGTCAGAACATCGTAGAGCTTGCGGTTTGGCTGGGCATGGACCTCATCGAGCACAAGCCCGGATACATTCAGTCCGTGCTTGGTCGTCACCTCTGCGGACAGTACCTGGTAGAAACCGTTATTGTCATGGTTCACAATCCGCTTGGTCGCTCCCATGATCTTGGAACGTTTCATAAGCGCGTGAGTCATCTGCACCATCTGGTTAGCCACATCGAAAACGATGGCTGCCTGCTGCCGATCAGCCGCAGCACCGTAGACCTCTGCGGATGGCTCCCCATCCGCGTACAGAAGATACAGCGCCACCGCAGCAGCAAGCTCGCTCTTCCCGTTCTTCTTGCCTATCTCGACAAAAGCCGTGCGAAACTGCCGTTTTCCGCGTTCATCCACAATGCCAAAGATATCCCGGATGATCTGCTCCTGCCAGGGGAGCAGCCAGAACCGTTTTCCGGCCCACTTGCCCTTCGTGTGGCGCAGGTTCTCAATAAATAGCACAGCCCGTTCCGCTTTGGCCTTGTCATAATGCGATGTCGGCAGCATGAACGATGTCGGCTTGTAGTCTTTCAATTTTGGATATCCCCTTGGCCGTTTCTGTTCCATTGACCTCTCCCCCTTTCCGAAAAATCTGCATCAAAAAAGGGCCTCCGAAGAAGCCCTGTGGGTTACTGTGTGATTATGCTGTTACGCTGTGGGGCAGCCGGCATACTGCCAGGCTTCGTACTCGCCCGCAAGCTCCGCCTCCTCGATGACCTGCCAGAGGCTGATGAAGCGTGTCCGCTGCTCCGCGATCTCATCCGGTGTCCAGCTCTGGGGCGCTCCGCTTAAATCGCGGTAGGCGTCCATCTCGGCCTTTACCCGGAAGAAAAGGATGTTCATGACCGCCCACGCCTCGGCTCTGTTGCGGAGGATGTAATCCCTGCCCTCGCAGGCTCTGAGGATCGCCTCCTTCTCTCCGAAGGTGAGGCCCCGGTCCTTCCTGACCTCGGTCTCGATGGCCTGCAGCGCGTCCCGGCTCCCTGCCGCCTCGATCCTTGCTTTGTAGGCTTCTGTATTCGTCATGGCTTTTGCCCTCCTTGTGCTTGGTTCCGCTGGGGTTTTCCCCTTTGGTTGTGTGTATATTACCGTCAGTGCCGAGATATAGCAAGTTAATTCCGAGCCATAATGTACACAATCTTTTGCCGCGAAATCTGGTGGATTTACAGCGTCCAGGCAGAAGAAAAGCGGCTGGGGGATCGCTCCCTCGCCGCCTCATCTTTAAAGGATGCCGCTTTCTTTCTCGTCCCAGATGTTACCGGCCGCGTCAACGTAAAGCCGGAGGTCTTCTTCCCGGTCGTAGGTGTCGTAAAGGTAATTTACCCTCCCCGTTGCCCGGAAGGTGTAGCTGTATGTGGTGCGGTACCAGTGGCAGCCGTTGTAATCCAGCTCGTAGGGGAAATCCTCTTCCCTCTGGTATTTTGCCTTGCCGTATCCGAATGCCTGCTCCTTTTTCATGTGCTTGCGCTCCCTTCGTTTTTTGTTGTGTGTATATTACCGTCAGGTGCGGATAATAGCAAGTCAATCCAAGCCATAATGTACACAATCTTTTGCCCACAACATTGTGTACTTTACAGCCTCCCCACAGGGGCAAAAGCAAAGACAGACACAAGCAAAAGGCCGGGTCATCCCAGCCCCTTGCCTCTGCCAGCCTGCCTTACGCGAACTCAATGGTCAGCATCCCGTTTCCGATGAAGAAGTCGTTCTGCGTAAGCGGGTCTTCCAGGAAGGTCTCCTTCGCCTCGGCAAGCATCTCTTTCAGCCTCTCCTCACCGACCAGCTCCTTGACTGCCTTCCGTGTGATCTTCTTTCCGTTCAGGTAAAAATTTGTTCTCATAGTGTTTTCTCCCTTCGTTTTTTTGTAGCTGTATATTACCGTCAGGTGCGGATAATAGCAAGTCGTATTGAAGCCATAATGTACACAAACATACGCACCAGGAATTGTGTATCTTATAGCCGTTTAAGGGGATGGGAACAGGGCCTCCATCGGAAGCCCCTCTGTGTTTACCAGTCCTCTCCATCCTCCTCGCAGTCCTCTTCCCACTCATCTTCTTCGTCCTCCCAGTCATCCACATCCTCGTATTTGTCTCTCAGGTCCCACATGTCGATGGTGGGGAGGGCGCGAAGCTCCGGATGCCCTTCCACGTAGTCGGCAACCGCTCCGGCGAGAAGGTCGAGGAGCTTCTCGTAGGCTTCCTCGCTATGGAGCCCCCAGATCGCTGCCGCCAGGTCGCTGACCTCTTTGTTCCCTTTGTGGATCAGGAAGCGGGCTGCGGGGTTGCAGGTCTCCTTACCGTAGCCGATGCCCACCTGGTCACCGTCGTTGTAGAAGCGGTATGCGATGCGGCCCATCGCCCTTACCAATTCTCCTGCAAGGTTCTCCGCCTTGCCGCTCGCCGGTACCAGTTCCTCAAAAAGCTTATTGATTCGATCTTCATTCTTCGTCATGTTCGTGTCCTCCGTTTCGGTTTTTCCTTTGGGGCTTTCCCCTTTCGGTATGTGCATATTACCGTCAGGTGCGGATAATAGCAAGTGAATTAAGAGCCATAATGTACACGATTATCAGCCCTGATCTGCGGCTTATCTTTGGTACATTTATGGCTCCGATATGACTTGATAAATGTGTGTTTTAGAGCGAATATACACACAACAAAACAAAGAAAACACACACGGAGGAAACCACCATGAAAAAGAATTTTACCGAAATCGAAGAGATCATCGAAACCCGCATCGCACAGCTTTCCGAAGAATACGACCTTGACCGCTACGACATCGAGGACATCAGGCTGGAAGCCTACCAGGAAAACGGATGGAGCTGCGACCCCTTCCCCCTTGAGGACGGGGATGAGGAAGAGGACGGCTGGATGGAGGAAGGTTGCCACTACCGCAGCATGGAAGAGCAGCTTGCCGAGGTAGGGATGAGCATGAGGGACTTCTTTTAAAGAAGCCCTCCCACACAAGGGGAAGCCCCAAAGGGGCTGTTCCTCGTAGTTCCTACTCTTTGTTTCTTTCGTGTGTGTCAATATAACCAGTTTCCTGTCCATATCTTTGTGTGAGTTATTTTACACATACCGCTTGCTATCCTTGCAATCTTACGATAAGATACAGGAAAATGGAGGCGGGCCTGGATTTTTCCGGGCTCCCATTTTAGCCTGGATCCCGCATTGCGCGGTACATGGCGGCGCGGTTCTTTGCCCGCGCCTTTTTCTTCAGGCCCCGCTTCCAGCGGCGGATCGTGACCGCATTGCTGTTATTCCGTGACCAGGAATAATGGTCCAGGATAAAGTGCTCGCCATGCTCCGCTTCCCCGTATGCCCTCATCCTCCTGTGACCGTTTTTCATTCCACCCATCCCTTCTTCACAATCCACCAATCCGATAGTCCCTTACGTTCCATGAGGCCGGCGTCCTCCAGAGCCTCTGCCGTGCCGCAGCTTTCACAGACTGTGATGTCTGCCCTGCGGCTTAAAGCGAGGAGACGGTTTGCTGGTTCCTCACACACCCCGCACCTGGGGCAGTGCGCGCCCCTGTGTCGGCTTTTCCCAAACCAGCCGAGGCTTTTCCTGATCTCTTCATCAGAAGCCACACGGTGGCATGTGTCGGCCCCAAAAGCGACGCTGAGTGACCCTCCCGTATCCCAGGAAGCCAGGACATTTCCGGCATCGTCCACTCCCCGGCAAACGCCCTGGGTTCCTGGCTTTGGCGCCTGGACGTCATCCATACAGTCCAAAACGATCCGGCAGCCCTTTGGGAACCTCTCCCTTAAGTTTTTCAGTTCTTCCTTAATGGGAAATCGCATGGTTCTTCTCCTTTCTCGCGGGGATCGTCAGGCTGCATATTCCGAGCCTCCGGATGGCTTCCTCACGGCCGATGCTGTCGGCAAGTGCCTGCTCTAAGATGTGCATCGGGAAATGAAAATCCCGGTAACCGTCTGCCAGTACCTTGTAGTATCCCGGTGATGGCTCCCTCAATTCATGCCCATCCGCCATGACATAGACCATCGCGGTAAGCGGTACCGGCTCCCCACCACCGATGGGAAACACCTCCACCGGGAGTTCCCTTTTGTAGTAGTAGGACGGGCAGCCTTCGTAGCGGTCGAGCCGCTTCTCATCCTCCCCGGAGATCTCCCACACCAGCACCGGTGTGTTTTTCTTCGGGTTTTCCTCAATGGTGGCGTGTACCTTAAAGAGCAGCTGCCAGCCGGTAAGGATTGCCGTCCCCGCGATCTTCGCGTCCGGGGTCCTAAATGCCATCTGCTCCCTTGAGAGGTTGCTGCCGTAGGCGATGTAATAACGTTTCTTCATGATCTCTTCACTCCTTTTTCTGTTTTCCTTTTCGGTAGTCGTATATTCGCTCTAAAGCGGATGATTATCAAGTCATATCCGCGCCATAGACCACACAAAGATGTGCGGACAGTTTTGTGCATTTTACAGCTTCTGATACTCATTCAGGTACGCTTTCGCGGCCTTCACGCCGATGCTGTCCGAGAGCCCTTTATCAAGGACCTCCACATCAAAGCCCCATCTGGCGTAACCGTCATCCAGGAGCTTATAGTACTCCATCGTAGGCTCTCCAAGGAGCCGCTCCTCGTGGAGTACATACACCATGCACTGCTTATTCCCTTTGAGCCGGCCACCCTTGAGTGTCCTTACCGGAAGCTGGAAGTACTTCTTGTAGTAATATTTCGGATACCCTTCGTACCGGTTCAGGAGCGCCTCATCGTACTCGCTGATCTTGTAGGCCAGAGCCGGTACAAAACAGTTGGCGTCCTGCTCAATGGTGGCGTAGAACCCGCTCCCGCTCTTCTTGAACAGCAGCCGGTATCCAGGGATTTTCGTAGTCCCCACCACCTGCGCGTCCGGGCAGCGGCCCATCATCCGCTCAAGGGAGAGGTTGCTGCCGTAAGCCAGGTAAAAGATGGACGGCCTGTGGGATACCTCGCGGTTGAATCTGCCCCACTCAAGCATGGCCCTCACCGCCTTCCGTAACCTCCTCGGCTTCAAAATCCACATCGGCGAAATCCTCCGCCACAAGGACAATCTGCCCGTTGTGCCACCAGTCGCTGACGGCCTGCGCCGCGTCATCCGGCGTTGCCGCCTTCAGCTCCGACTCATGGACGGTGACCGTCCGCTTCAGCGTCTCTGTGATGGTCACGCGGAATTTCCTGCCAGTGGGCTGTGTCTGCGTCCTGTTTTCCATGTTCTTGTTTTTCTGATTTTCGTTTTTCATGGTCTCTACCTCCTTCTTCTACCACCCAAAGGGCGGCCATGCCGCCCGGAGGGTTTCCGGTTTCCCGTTTTGGGTGGTGCCGCTATCTGGCTTCGTGCCGCCATGCGCGGTTGCCTTCCATGTTGGCGAGGAAGTAATCCCTTGCCGTCTTGAATTCGTCTCCGATGAATCCCAGCCGGAGCATCCAGCACCGGAAGGCGTAGGCTTCGTTCTCGGTCTGCTGCGGCTTGGGGCTTGCGTAGCGTACCTGCTTGGCGAGCTGGCTGATTCCTAAGCAAAGCTGGATCATCGCTTTGAGGTGGCCGGCGTGGAGGCCGTTCTGCTTGCCGTTTGCCGGGGCATCGAACTGGAAGCACCGGAATTCGACTGTTCCCTTGGTGAAGGTGGCGTGTAAGTTGGTGACATGGTACCGGCTCCGGTTGTAATGATGATCCCTGGCGTAATCGTATCCCTGGCTTTCATACCAGATGTCCGCGAGCCGCTCCATGGTCTTTGGCTTTTTCCTGTTGATCTCTTCCAAAAATTCCGGGTCAACCGTCCTGCAGTAGTTTTCCTGCCTCCAGGCATCTACCTTGATGGCTTTGCAGATCTGCGTTTCGTGTGCCGCCATGATGTTCACCAGGTTTCTGAGGGTCTGGGCGGTGTGTCCCGCTGCCCCAATGTGGATGTGGACTCCAGCCCCGCGGGTTGGGTCACTCTTCATCCCCGCTTTCCGGAGGACTCTCACCAGCCCCTGCAGAAGCTCCATGTCCTCGTAGGTGAGGATTGGGGTGACCATCTCGCATTTCTGGTCGTCCGGTCCGGCAATGCTGACATCCCTCTGGAATTTCCATTCCCTACCCTGCGCGTCCCATGCGCTCCAGGTGAAATATCCGTTTCTCCTTGCGGTGTACTCGTACCGGCCGGTCCCGAAATATTCTGCCGCCTTCTGCGCTGCCTTCTGGCGGGTGATGTTGTTGCCCTCGATCTCTACCCCAAAGGTCTGGTTCTTCATGTTCTCGATCTGGATCCTTGTGCTTTCCTTCATGGTTCTTATCTCCTTTGCTTTTCGCTTTGTTGTTTTCCCTTTCGGTATGTGCATATTACCGTCAGGTGCCGACTATAGCAAGTTAATTAGAGACCATAATGTACACAAAGATTCAGGCGGCCACAGGGCAAAAGATTGTGTATCTTATGCCACGGAAAATCGTTGATAAGCGCACATTTCAGAGGTAATATGGCTACAATGGAAGAGGGTCTCGCATATTCCGCGGCCCCCACTGCCCGTGAAGGGGCGCTTTACGCGCCCGCCTCCAGAAGCTGTGTCTGCGCTTCGGCCTCCACAGCCCCCGTAGCTTCCGCAGCCTTTGCCGCTTTCATCTCATCGCGCTTCCTCTGGGCTTTTGCCTTCGCCCGCTCCGCTTCCTCAGCGGTTCGGAAGGCCGTGTGGCCGGTCAGGTTCGCCATCAGGTGCTTCCTGGCTTCCTTAAACTCCGGTCCGTTCATGCCAAGGCGAAGGAGCCATGTCCGCATCGAGTACCGCTCGTTCTCCGTTTCTGTTTCCCGCGCCACCACGCGCTTCTGTTTCTTCGCTGTCCTGGCCATACAGGAGACGAGCTGGGTGAAGGTCTTTACATGGTCCGCATCGGCTGTGTCCGTGAAGCCGTCAAATACGATCCGGTCTTCCCCAATCCGCATCCCAAGGATGCCTGAACCATATTCCTGCTCGTACCCGGCGAGGAATCCCCGGAGGGCATTGATGGAGTGGAGGGAGCTTTCATCCAGGATGGCATCCACCAGATCCTTCTCGGCTACGAATACCCCTCCAGTGGCCTTGGAGATCAGCGCCCCTTTGGAGTAGATCATGGTCACCAGGTTCTTCAGCGACTCTGCCGTATGCCCCGCAAGAGGCAGGCTGACAACCGCGCCCATCGGGATGTCCGGCATGTCCCGCGCTTCCGGTTCATCACCGGTGTCTGTATCCGAACCATCGCTGTCAATGTCTGTGCCATCGCCACCTCCTGTGCCCAGAACGGTTTCGTCTGTAGCCTCTGCCTCAGTTTCCTCTACTTCCTCCCGCGTTTCTTCCTCCTCCTGGGTGCTGTCTGCCGCGTCCTCCGCCGCCGGCTCATCCGGCAGTGGAAGCTCCAGACCGGAAAGGATATCTGCGTCTGCCTGCCCCACCGCCTGCGGCTCTTGCCCAATCTCTGTACTGTTTATCATAACCGTCGCAGTATCCCCTTCATCATCTTCTTCCTCGTCCGGTTCCCAATCCTCAGTACCCAGGGACACCTGTTCTGCCTGTGCCGCCTGGAATCTCTGTTCCTCCGCGGCTGCCCTTTGGACCGTGACCACTCTCGCAGGCTGTGCCACGTCCCTGCCTTCGCCGATCAGTCCCTCCGCGGCCAATGTCTGGATGATGCTGTCATTTTTGCATTCATCTGGGACCGTCAGCTCCCCATCCTTTTCCACCGTGTATGGCCCGACCTCATAGGCACATCTTGGCACCCTCGTATAGCGCGGCTCCTGCCCAGTCAGGGCTGACAGCCGGTTTACCAGGACCTTCCTGTCATTGATCATTTTCCTATATCTTGTCATGTAGATCGCTCCTTCCTTTTCCCTATGGGCGCGTTACCTACTTCTTACGCGCCCCTCTGTTTTTTGGTATGGACATATTCGCTCTAAAAGCGGGTAATAGCAAGTCATATCTCGCGGAATTCTCGGATTCTACCATATCCACAAACAGCTCCCATCTGTATTGTGTACCTATGTTATGTCCTGTCCATTTCTTCCTTTCCAGGTTCCCCGGTCTGCCTCTTCTCCAGGTAATCCCTGATCCATTCCTCCTGCACAGCGTCATCCTCATCCTTGGCAACCACGCAGGTGCTGTAAGTCAGGAGGAAAATAAAAACAATGAACAAGATTATCACCACCGCGATCAGTGTATTCATAAACCTCACACCCTCCCTATGTAACACGGCGGGAGCCATGCCACTTACAGCAAAACGGCTCCTGCCGGATTTTATTCTTCATCAAGTTCCGCCGCCCAGACGATGCCGGAGAGGACAAAATAAGCGCACGGCAAGGCGATGCCGTTATGTGCTGCAACCGATAACGGTATGCTCCGTAATTAAGTTTTTTACAGAACCATGGTCACTCACACCATACATATCATCAAAACCATCAATAGTTTTCCAGACTTCTTTCATTGGACTTCCCCTCCTGACTTATCCCAAGCATCTGCTCGGTTGCCGACTTGTAAAACTCCCTGGACACCTCAAAACCGTAGCTGTGCCTGCCCAACTCCCTTGCTGCCCGGAGGGTACTCCCACTCCCGGCGCATGGATCGATCACCACGTCGCCCGGATCCGTGAAGATCTCAATCAGCCGCCTGACCACACCAACCGGCTTCTGCGATGGGTGTATCTTTGGATATTCCTTCCCATCGCGCTTCCAGTCAAACCAGTTGAAGATCATGTGGTGCTTGCCATCAGCATCTGTATTCCGGAACTTGGGGAGTTTCCCCCGGTACAGCACAAGCGCGTACTCGGTAGCCCCCACAATCTTCATGTTGGCTTTCAGCACCTGCGGCGAGTAGTTCTTGCAGAACACAAGCGGGATATGGTTCTTAAACCCATACTTCTCAGCCTGCTCAATGACCTGTGGGATCTGCTGGAAGGAACAGAACACCACCATACAGGGAGCGTCCTTCTCACCAGCCTTTGGCTCTTTCTTTAAGAGCCGGTTGCAGAAGTGGAAGAACTCCGCGATATTGAAGCTGTAATCCGTATGGAACGCGGCTTTTCCCGCCTTATTGCTCTCCCCGTTCCGGTTATCACCGTCCACATACCAGTCCGGCCGGCTGGCATAAAAATCTGTGCCGATGTTATATGGGATGTCAGCGATCACAAGCTGCGCCTTCGGGATGGTGTAAGACTTGAAGTTCTGGAAGTTATCTCGGATTAGCCTGCAGATAACCTCACTCATTTCCCTCCACCTCCGCTTCGAAAGTCGCGACCTCCTCGAACTTCAGCTTCTGGCCGTCACGGATGACGTACACATCATCATATCTGCCATCATGCGCACTGCAGTACCTCTTCACAGCAACGTCCACGAACTTCGGTTCCAACTCCACTCCATAACAGACACGGTCGAGCTGGTCGCAGGCAATCAGCGTGGAAGCAGAGCCTAGAAAGCCATCCAGCACGATGCCATTGGTCTGGGTACACTGTTTGATCAGGTAAGCGATCAGCGGGATCGGCTTGCTGGAGGGGTGGCCGAAGCCCTCATCCTTAGAGCTCTTCAGCCTTGGGAACTCAAACACTGTGGTTTGCTTCTGGTCTCCGTACCAGATGTGCTTCCCGTCCTTACGCCAGCCCCAGATAATCGGCTCATGGATATACTTCCAGTCCGTGCGTGTCAGCACCAGGCGGTCCTTCTTCCAGACAAGGCCGGCGCCGACTTTGAAGCCGGCATCCTCGAAAGCGTCATGGAAGATACGGGTCTTGGCTGTAGCGTAGAACACATAGATGGAAGCGTCCTTCGCCATCGCTTCATGGAAACAGGAGAAGGCATTCATCAGGAACTTCAGCGCGTCCGCGTCATTCAGGTCATCGTTTGTGATCTTCCCGGAGCTGCTTTCCAGGTTGACCATGTACGGGGGATCGGTACAGACAAGGTTGACCTTCACATCTCCAAGGAGATGCTTGTAGGTTTCCGGATCCGTGGAGTCCCCACAGATCACCGTGTGCTTTCCGAGATGCCAGATATCGCCCGGTTTGGAAAAGGCCGGCTGCTTCAGCTCCGACTCCACATCGAAGTCATCCTCTTTTGCCTCGTCCTTCGTCCCCAGGAGCTTCTCCAGATCCACAGGCTCAAAACCGGTAAAGGACAGGTCGAAATCCTCCGCTTTCAGTTCACCGAGCAGATTGGTCAGCTTTTCGGTATCCCACTCACCGACAATCTTATTCATGGCGATGTTCAGCGCCTTCTCGTTGTTAACATCCAGATCGACAAGAACACACTCAGCCTCTTCTCTGCCTAAGTGCTTCAGCACTGACAGCCGCTGATGGCCTGAAATGACTGTGTTGCCGGTTCTGGTGTTTACAACGATCAGCTCCACATATCCAAAATTCTCTATGGAATTTTTCAGTTTCTCAAACTCTTTATCCCCTGGCTTTAACGCCTTGCGGGGGTTATATTTTGCCGGATTCAGTTCCGACAGCTTCATCACTTTGATATTCATATAGCCCCAACCTTTCTCGTTCTTCACACGCGCATGACCTCGGAGAAGGGTACAAAAAAGGAGCCGTAGAAAAATCCCGACTCCACTTCTGTATCTTTCTCATCCCCGGTGATCTCTGACATCAACTGTTCTGTAATAGGGCACCACTCCGGATTCTCCCCGTTCATGGATGCCAGCACCCGGTCCTCTGCATGGTCGATCTCATGGATGCAGATGCCTCCGGTATTAAAGAGGCCAAACACCCCGATGATTTTCAGTTCCTCTTTCATAGGCCGCTCCCTTCTCTGCCCTTTACCGGCAGTCCGCAGCTTAAAGTTAGGATCCTCTGGTTCCGGGATCCCCGGAAGGATAACGAGATGTCACGCTCCCCCTCCACAAATGGCCCATCCACCAGGACATCCACCAGCGGCAAAAGCTCGCTCTCGGACACAGCCTCGAAAGTATATCCGGTATAGAGCCATATATCTTTATCCGGCAGCTCCCTTCGCATTCGTCTTAAGAACGGGAGCAAGGCTGCCTGATTCTCCGGCTCCATCGGCTCACCGCCGAGAATGGAAAGACCCTGTATCCAGGAGGGACGCAAGGCTTCGATGATCCCATCCTCAATCTCTTTCGTGAACGGACTCCCATAGTCAAAATCCCATGTCTCCGGCTGGAAGCACCCAGGGCAATGGTTCCGGCAGCCGGATACAAACAGGGACACACGGGCACCGAGTCCGTTTGCGGTATCGGTTTTCTTAATACCGCAGTAGTTCATAGATGCAGCACCCTTTCCGCGATCTCCTGCGTCCTGCCCTGGTTGAAGAAGTTGGTGCCGAGGTAGCCGCAGACACGGCGGCAGACGTTCATCCGCTTCTCATCGCGGTTGCCGCACATGGGGCATTCCCACAGAAGCTTCCCGTCCTCCTCCACGATCTTGATCTCACCGTCATAGCCGCAGGCCTGACAGTAATCCGACTTGGTATTTAACTCCGCGTACATGATGTGGTCGTAGATGAATTTCATCACAGCCAGCACTGCCGGGATGTTGTGCTGCAGGTTCGGGACCTCCACATAGCTGATCGCTCCGCCAGGAGACAACGCCTGGAACTCCGCTTCAAATCCCAGCTTGGAGAAAGCGTCAATCGGCTCCGTCACATGGACATGATAGGAATTCGTGATATAGTTCTTATCCGTCACATGGGGGATGATACCAAACCGCCTCTGCAGGCATCTGGCAAACTTGTAGGTGCTGCTCTCCATTGGGGTACCATAGAGGGAGTAGGAGATATTCTCCGCTTCCCGCCACTGGGCTGTTTTCCTGTTCAGGAACTCCATCACCGCGATGGCAAAGTCATGCCCGGCAGGGTCCGTGTGGGGCACACCCTTCATGCGGTACACGCACTCATAAAGGCCGGCATAACCAAGGGAGATGGTGCTGTAGTTATCGTAAAGCAGCCGGTCGATCTTCTCTCCCTTTTTCAGCCGGGAGATCGCTCCGTGCTGCCAGAGAATAGGAGCCGCATCGCTTGGCGTACCAAGCAGGGTCTCATGCCGGATCCGGAGCGCCTTATGGCAAAGCTTCGTCCGCTCTTCGAGAATCTTCCAGAACTTCTCCTCATCTCCGTATGCGGAGCAGGCCGCATCCGCAAGGTTTACCGTAACAGCTCCCTGGTTAAAGCGGCCGTAGTATTTATGGTCAGAGCTTGGGGTGAGGAACGCCCTGCAGCCCATACAGGTATACACATCCCCCTTCAGCTCCCGCATCACCTTGGCGCTGATATAATCCGGCACCATCCGCTTTGCAGTACATTTCGCCGCAAGCTCGGTAAGGTAATAATACGGAGAGCCAGGATGGATGTTATCCTCATCCAGTACGTAGATCAGCTTCGGAAACGCGGGACTCACCCACACGCCGACTTCGTTTTTGATGCCCTCATGCCTCTGCCTGAGCGTTTCCCCGATGATCAGCGCAAGGTCATCCCTTACTTGTCCCTCCGGAACCTCATCCAGATACAAAAACACGGACACGAATGGTGTCTGACCATTGGTGGTAAGAAGCGTCTGGATCTGGTACTGGATGGTCTGGATGCCGCGCTCCACTTCCTTACGGACTCGCAGCTCTGCGATCTGGCTGACCTCCTCCGCTGTGTATTCCTTACCGACTGCGTTACCCTCGTCTCTAACCGCATCCTTGTACCTCCTCCGGCTCTCATCCACAAAGGGAGCCAGATGCGAAAGGCTGATGGTCTGGCCGCCGTAGGTGTTGGAAGCCACTTGCGCGATGATCTGGGTAGCAATGTTACAGGCAGTGGAGAAGCTATGGGGCTTCTCGATCATGGTGTCGGTAATGACCGTGCCATTCTGAAGCATGTCCTCCAGGTTCACCAGCTCACAGTTGCTGATCGGCCCGGAGACGTATCCCATGTCGTGGACATGGATCATGCCCTCATCGTGGGCGTGGATCACATCCTCCGGGAAGATATACCTCCGGCAGATGTCCTCGCTGACTTCGGACGCCAGGTAATCCCGCATGGTGCTGTTCAGCACCGGGTCCTTATTGGCGTTCTCCTGCTTTGCCAGCTCATTCTCATGCCGAAGCAGAGACAGCACCTTCGCGTCAGTGTCGCTTTTCTTCCTGAGCTGCTCATGCCGCAGCCGGTACTCGCTATAGTGGAGCGCCAGCCGGTAATGCCCGAGGTCTGCCATCCCCTCGATCACCATGTCCTGGATTTCCTCGATGCTGACCGCCCTGCCAAGGGACTCGCACTGGAACCGGATGGCCTGCACTAAAAAACCGGCATCGTCCTCAGACAGCCGGTCATCTTCTGCCACATCGCTGTTTGCGGAGCGTATGGCTTTTATTATTTTTTCCTCATCGAACGGAACCTCTGTCCCGTCCCTCTTTATGACTTTCACTCTTCTTCCTCCAGTCTTTCCAGCTCCTCCAACTCCCGGTGGGATTCTGCCAATAATTCCTCGCAGGTTTTTCCCAGATACTTGCGGCACTGGGCATCAAGCCTTGCGTACATAAACTCCTGCTCTTCCTCGGTCAAGTCGATGGTGTAGCTGTCCTCACTATCGGGGGAGTCACTGTTCACCACAACGAACTCGATGCAGCTGCCCACCCTGCCTGGGCTGTACTCGTTGATATCGATGTAGAAATCGTACCACCCATCCGGATCACAGTCCTCTTCCCGGAACTCATCCACCGGGTGCATCGGCGCATAGCCGGCTTCTATGCGGATCCGGTCCGCGATCTCCGCCAGCAGCTCCGTACTCACAAGCTGGAAACCCACGGTCGCAAAGCGGAGCGGATAGTTCAGGTTGACCTGACTGCTCCCATACATGATATCTCCAGCTAAATCTATAAATACATTCCCACTAAGGAATCCTTCTGTCAGCGTCATGGCCCGCCCTCCTTTAGTAGCCGTCACTCAGCAGCCGCTCCATGGCATCCTCGTGTGGATTGCCTTTAAACGGGGTCGAGCAGTTCTCCTGCACGATTTGGTAAATCTGATACCACAGCTGATTCGCCTGTTTTAAATACGCCTGGCTCATGGAAACGATAGGGCTTGCGATGGCGGCCCCGGTTGTGGGATGCTTGCCGACAAAGCCGGTGCGGGAGATCAGCTGCTCCAGTTGAATCCACCTTGCCACGCTCATGGAGTACTGCTCAATGAGCTGTAGGCTCACAAGTTCCGCGCAGCCCCGGTCTTTTAACCAGTTCCATACCTCCTCGTATGTTTCCGCAGCGTGAAGTTCCCCCATCGCCTGATCCGCTTTCAGGTATTCCTTCACATCCGGCATTTCCTTGCTCTCAAGGCCATCGGTGTCCATGACCACCGCGTCCCTGCCCTCCTGGATCTTTTCGACCAGCGGCTTTTTCTTCCGGCCGGCGCCTGGTCTCGCGCCGCCTCTCTTGGTACCGTCCTTTGCCATCGGCACCGCCTCCTCTCTTAATTTTGGCTCCCGGTATCTGCTGACCGACACGTTTGAAAAATCAAACAAAAATCAAAGAAAATCAAACATTTATGCTCTGTTCACATATTCCCGGAAACAGGCATAAACGAACAGTTCTATCGCATTTTTGTGCGTCCTGGCCTGCCGCGCCCGTCTTTTCACACACTTTACTCAGGCACCTTTCCCGGTACCCCGCCACTGGGATTAATACCCCCTTTGAAAACCGATTTTTGCGCGTAAGAGGGGGCGGCGGTGGTAGGGAGGGCCTCTGTTATGAACAAATACCCGGCCCCGGGTGGGGGCTTCCATTGTTCGCCATTGACAAATGTCGTGGCGGGACCACAATGAAACACACCGGCACAATAAACAGGTTCTGCTGGTGTATTTTGTTCATAATGTCGTCTGCTTAAGTGACCCTTACCATGCGAGGCTGCGCCCGGAAGCAGCTGTACTCGTTTGATTCTGGTTTGATTCTCGTTTGAATCAGAACAGTCACAATCAGTAGGTGTACGTTGGATTGCTGTCCTCGCGTCCCGTCTTCCTGTCGTGACAACTCTTACATAGGCTCTGCCAGTTGCTCTGATCCCAGAACAACTTCTGATCCCCCCGGTGTGGAACGATGTGGTCCACCACCGTTGCCCTAACGTATTTCCCTTGCTTCGCACACTCCACACACAGTGGGTGCGCTTCCAGGTACTTTCGTCTGGCAGTCCTCCACCGGCTTCCATATCCTCTTTCCTCACGGCTTCGTATCGCTTCCGGATGAAGAGGCTTGTGAACATCACAGTAGCGTTCCCCCACCTCCACCAGTGCCGCACAGCCTGGGTGCTTGCAGGGTACCCTTGGTTTCCTTGGCATGGTCATCACCTCCGTTGCTCTCTTATTCGTCCATTTATACTGATTTCTGGACGATACTATTTTCACCTGGACGAAATACTTATTTTTTTTCCACGATAGGAAATAGGAAGTTCCCTCTTTTTAAGTTCCATTAGTATCTCCTGTTCACAGTTATTTTTACATTGATTTGTGCGTAACATGCGCATAACAAGTTGATATCCCGCATAGAATATGGTATACTGCAGCTAGATAGGAGGTGCAGACTATGGCAAAGGTAAGCACGAACATCAGCCTGGATGCTGATTTAAAAAAGGCGAGTCAGGAGCTTTTTTCCGATCTTGGTATGGACCTGACCACAGCTGTTACAGTTTTTCTTAAGCAGTCTCTGCGTGTACAGGGCCTTCCGTTTACAGTGACGAGAGAAAATCCGAATGCTGAAACTGCCGCCGCTTTGAATGAGTATTATGAGATGAAAGGCCATCCTGAGAAGTATAAGAGATACTCCTCCTTCCATGAAGCAATGGACGAGGTATTAGGTGATGCTTAAAATTGTCCTCTCAAACCGTTTCAAAAAGGATCTCAAGCTCGCCAAAAAGCGCGGACTCAATCTCGATATTCTTGAGGATATCGTAAATAAGCTTGCCATGCGGGAGAAACTCCCTGACAAAAACAGGGATCACGGACTTACCGGAGACTATATCGGCTTTCGGGAATGCCATGTGGCTCCTGATTGGCTACTTGTCTACAGGGTGGAAGAAGATGAACTTGAGCTTTTTCTATTCCGCACAGGCACTCATTCAGACCTTTTTAGTTAATTCATGCAGCAAAAAGCGGGAGGGGTTACCTCTCGTTTTTTCACATCATCCACGGCAGAAAAACCTTACCGTAGTGAACATAGGCACTGATCTTGTTGTAGTCTACATCCAGAAGTTCCGGCTCCTTCACGATTCCTCTGGGCGTCAGGTCATAGAGCTCACGGATAGCCTTTCCGATGGTATCCGAATCTGCATTGCCATTTCAAACACCTCCGTTAGCGAAACTCGTTAACAAAAATTTAACCCTATTTCCTCTTGCCACTTATAGGGGCATTGGATAGAATATAAGTGAAAGAAGAGCGATTTTCTTCACTTCGCTAAACGATGACGAGTGACGGTTCTGACTCGTCGGTAAAATAAAACCTGACCGAGCGAAGAAGATGTGTGACGGTTCTGACACATCGGTAAAATAAAAATTGACTGGGCGAAAGAAAATACGGCAAGGTTGGCTGCAACTAGTCGACCTTGCTTTTTTTGTGAGGCACCAAAGATGGAATTTGATTCACATCATGGGATTACCTTAGCCTGCATTTTATTGCAGGCTCTTTTCACATCTCCCACAGCAGGAAATCCTTACCGAAGTGGCCGTAGGCGCTGACCTTATTGTAATCCACATCCAAAAGCTCCAGCTCCCTCACGATTCCCCTGGGCGTCAGGTCATAGCCTTTACGGATAGTGTCTGTAATGAAATCCAGGCTCTCCATTTCCGTACCGAAGCAGTCCACCGTGACAGACACAGGCTCTGTCACACCAATGGCGTAGGCCAGCTGCACTTCACAGCGGTCCGCAAAACCGGCATTTACAATATCCCTCGCTATTTTTCTCGCCATATACGCAGCGGAGCGGTCAACCTTACTGGGATCCTTCCCGGATAAAGCGCCGCCGCCAATCCTGCCGATACCGCCGTAGGTATCACACGCCAGCTTCCGGCCGGTCACGCCGCAATCGGCAAAAGATCCCCCAGTTACAAATCGGCCGGTCGGATTTACCAACTTTACAAAATCACCGTTCAGACCGTATCTGGTCGCAGTCGCTACCATAAGCCCCTCGATGATATGACGGAAATCGCCAACCTCCACATCCGGACTATGCTGCACGGAACAGAGGAAAGTGGTGATCCGTCCACTGTCATAATCGAAGCTCACCTGGGCTTTCGCGTCCGCCCGGAACATCCTGGACGGGTAATTCTTAAGCAGTTTCAAAAATTCGGTTGCCAACACATACGGAATCGGCAGCATCTCCGGGGTCTCGTTTGTAGCGTAGCCAAACATGATGCCCTGGTCACCGGCACCGCCTTTGTCCACACCAAGGGCAATATCCGGGGACTGTTCCCTTACCAGAATCTCCAGTTTCAGGCCGCACATGATGTCATAACGGTCATATCCGTATCCCAGCTTCTCATAGTTGATACGCCGCAGCACATCATCCACCAACTTACGGTAGTCTGGTTTATGAGAGCTTGTCAGCTCGCCAGCAATAATCATGTGATCGTCCTTCAGCAAGCACTCGATCGCCACACGGCTGTTCTTATCGTGCGCCAGACAGTCCGTCACAATGGCATCCGCAATCTGGTCACAGATTTTATCCGGATGTCCATCGGACACCTGCTCACAGGTATAAATTCCATTCATGTTTTTCTTGCTGCTCATAGATTTTCTCCTCCCTCATTATTCTTCACCGTTCTTCCCACAATCCCGGCCAAAACAACCACAGGTATAAAAAAGTGTGGTCTCGTCTAAACCGCGCATATGTGGCACCACCCTCTTGCCACATCTCTCACAGTATCTTGTGGGAACCAACATGGATTCTCCATGCTCCTCTACACCATAGCCAGGAAAGAGGTTATAGAGTTCAATATGGTCGTCCCCATTACCTTCACCTTCCAGCAGAACCAGACAGTACGGGAAAATGGAATCCGCTGCCGCCTCCATCATCCTGCTCCCATCTCCCTGGACAATCGCCTGCATCACCTCATAGCCTTCCGGGATAGGCATCATCTGTTTGATCTTGTACCTTTTTTTCCTCTCCATTCATGGCCTCCTGTTCACAAAGATGACCATTTCAACAGCGGTCATCACAAAAATAGTTTCTTTTTCATCTGCCACACATCTGCCACAAAATCCGGCTCCTAAATCCAAACTCAATCTCGAAAATCCCTTATAAAATCAACACTTTTGGGGCATTGACCTTTTTTTATTTTTTATTTGTGGCAGATGTGGCAGATAAAAATATAAATATCTTACATGAGAAATACATATAAAAAAGACCTAAAACCATCTGCCACCTCTGCCACAGCCAGTTTATAAGTACCGATTTTCCTTGATTTTTTGCGGTTTTTACTGGTTTTACGGATGCCAACCTTGTGGCATATTTGTGGCAGATAACCAACACTTCCCGCCATCTGCATCGCACTATTCAGAAGAATCAGGTGTCCCAGTTGCACCAGATATCTCAGGTGAATCGTCAGAGTCATCCGGTACCAGATCCGCTTCAGGCTCCTCATCTACCGCGAATTCATAGCCAAACACCAATGTCTTTTTATTGCCGCCTTCTTTTGGTCTCTGCCTTTCAATACGGCAATGCCTTGACAGGGCTTTCGTAAAGTGCTGGATATTCTCCGGCCGGTACCCATTGTCGCGGCACCACTCCTGGTATCTTGTGAATACCGCCTTGTTCGCCAGCTCTCCGCCGTCCCTCTCGATCAGACATGTCGTGACAAACTGTGCAACACGGTCGGACTCCCGGTTATATTCCGCCGTAGCATCAATAACCGACTGCGGCATATCAAGCTTTTCTTCTTCAAACAACTTCCAGCCTTCCAGCAGCCAGTTGAAGATGCCAGACATGTTGTCGGGCTTAGCAAAAAACGCCTTCAGCCCTTTATCCTGTTCCGCCTCCTCAAAATGACGGTTGAAGGGGATAATCTTGATACGTCCTGACTCAAACAGCGTCAGGTCAGTGATGTTCGGCAAATGGTTCGTATTGATGAACACCTTAAAATTTGGTCGGAACTCAAAGCTGTTTTCGTGAAGATACCTTGCCGTGATCGTGTCATTTCCCGTCAGTCTCTTAGTCAACGCCGCATCCAGTGTGATTTTCTTCTCAGGCTCGGAGATATTGACAAACCGGGATCCGGCAAGCCTCGCGATCTCTTCGGATGGGCCGCCGCTTGACTGCGCACCAAACTTTGTGGATAAAAGGCTCGGATCCGCGTTCCTTCCATACTCGCCAAGGATCCGGAGCACGGATTCCATCGTCGTTCCCTTTCCATTTCTGGAAGTCGCGCCGTACAGGATAAACATACACTCCATCCTGGTATCACCAGAGAGCGAGTATCCGAGCGCCTTTTGAAGATAGCGGCTTCTGGAGGTATCTCCCTGCATGACTTCATCCATAAAGGAAAGCCATCTGGGGCAGACTGCATCCGGATCGTAAACTACCGGAGAGATCTTTGTGAGGAACTCCTCTGGCCTATGTTCCCGAAATTCCATCGTGCGCAGATCCAGGGTTCCGTTCTGGCAGTTAAACAGATAGATATCCCGGTCAAAGTATTTCATGTTGATGGGATACACCGACATTGCGTCTTTGATCATCGTCTCTCTGTGCCTGCGCTGCTGTAGTTTCTTCACCCGGTCGATAAACCTTTTTCTGGTATCCTCTTCCTGTATGGTAATTGCAAAGACGTACAGCTTATCCGCCAACAGCTTCCCAAGCTCTGCGATCTTTAACCCACCTACATCTGCCTGCCAGACGGTACCATCATAGACGTACCACATCTTGCGTTCCGCATTGTATCTGGCAATCGGCTTGAAGTAATCGGCAAACGCGTACCCAATGCCAATCTCATCTTTCCCGTATCGGGGATTCACATGCGGAGCCATCTCTTTAATGGTCAGTGTGATCCTTGAGAGGTCTGCCTCAAAATCTGCTTTCTTATGCGCTGCATTAGACTCATCAGCCGCATCAGCTTCGCCGCTTCCATCTCCCTCAACATCCAAGTTATGGAAGTCATACCTGGCGTCGGCAATATCCTGCGCGTTCAACGGCAAATAGATGGAGCTGCAGGACGCCACTGCATTCCGGATGGTGATCGCACCGTAAGTCGTGCCAGCCTGCTTCCGGTCCCACTTCGGGCGCATCATACCGGAGGAACGGAAGATACGGTCGATCTGCTCTTCATCACAGCCGCACCAAAAGCACAACATGGAGACAAAGCCCATGTCCGCATCGGACTGGTTATCGAAATACTTCTGCCAGTCGCCGTTGTAGTAGTCCATGAACCGCTCGCCGGAAGCTGATGCCTTAGCGTGTTCCATCACCTGCTCATCTGATAAGTACGAGCAAGGCTCGATGTGGGTGTTCGTCACCTGGCTCTTTCGCTTCATAAAAGTGTCGAGGACCGTCTGCAGCGCCGCCATATCATGCGGAACGGAACCGGAACGGTACTGGTTGCCTGTGACAGTCACAAAGCGGTTGGTCGCTCCCGGAAGGTATACCTCCAGACCGTGTGTCCGGTTGTTGATGTAATAGATGGTCTTGTCAAAGATATAGTCTGCATCGACTTTGAAGAATCCACGCAAGCCAGTACCGGACGGGGACCGCTCAAAATATGCGTCTTTGAAGATTCCAAGCACGGAAGCTGCCACATCATTCAGCGTACCGTCCTCCCGGATGCAGTGGTCAATGTCAATCGCTCCGATGCCAGACGCAACCCGGATGCCGATCCCATCCCAACCGCCCATGGCGTAGACTTTCATGGCATCGGAGAAATCGGAGAAGGTGTCCGCGTGATTGGTCTGTGCCTTTTGATGGGTTCCCGGTTTATAGGGAACCTTTGTCAGTCTGGAGGATTTTGCCCCACGCTCCATCTTCCAGACACAAAACCGGCAGGAGTTTTTAAGCTCTGCCGGGATGTTTACAAAATTTACAGTTGTACTTGTAGTATTGCTGCTCATCGCTTCACACTCCTTTAGGTAATTCACGGTGTTAGTCGCAGTTTGCCGTGTTAGCCACGGTTTTCCGCGTTAATCACGGTTTGAAGCCAAGCCAAGATGTGCCTCGACAGCCCGCTCAACTTCGCGGGTCTTATCGGGACTCAGGCTCCCCACATAGGACCTAAGCGCCGGCTTCCCGACTGTCGTCAGCTGTTCACCCAGTACCATGGAGGTTTCCATGGAAGGGCATTCGCCTGCCAGGATCACATGCGTCGGCAAATGGGCCTTCTTCAGCCTGGTCGTCATCGGTACCACGGTCAGCGTTTCCGAGTGGAAATTGGCCATGTCATTGCTCAGGATCACTACTGGCCGGCAGCCATCCTGAACGCTCGTCCCTGGATGGAAGCCCAGATCCACAAACCAGATATCGCCCCGCTGCGGGATGCGCCCCGACTCCTGCTGTGGGATATCGTCTGTCCCGGTATGACCGGTATATTCGTTATGTTCATCGTACCCAGCGCATCCGGCAAGACCGGTGCCTCCACCATCCGTGCCAGGAAACGCACTGTATGTTTTCTTTATGATCAATCTTTTCGGGTCCACCTTCATCTTTCTGGAGTATGAAGATTTCTTTCTCCTGTTTTTTCTGCCCACGTCTTAAACACCTCCCTCGGTAGTTGGGCTCCTTGACGGTTAATCAGTATGTACAGAAAAAGCCGAGGCGGAGTTGATCTCGTCCCGGCTCTTCCTCTAAGGAGGATTACTGTTATTGAAATACACAATGACCTGAAGGGTTTTCTTCACCTTTCGGCTAGTATAATAATAGCACACCTAAGTGGTATCTATTTGGGGGTAAAAAGGGACACTTTTCATATCTGCGCCGCTTTCACCAATTCCAAATACCACCTTGCATACCTTATAAGGTACCCTGCTGCCTTCTGCAACGCTCTCTGTATCGTTTTGTGATTAACATCGTATTTTTCCATGATCTGCTTGTAGCTCATCCTGCCATAATGTCTGTCGTATGCTATCTCACGATACATTCCCTCCGGCAAACCCTCCATACCCATTTCCAGCGCCATGATCTTGGTGCTGGCATCAAAATAAGCATAGAGCTTTCTTTTATCATCCTCATTTATCGGCAAAGCCAGAAGCTCCTTCAATTTCTCTGCATTCAGAAATGTGGTGTCCTCCCCTTCAAATCCTGCCATCACAATGATACTCCTGCGTTTGGTTTCAAAAAACCTGCAGTAATTCTTCAGATCAGGGTAATCGTGAATGAGGCTTTTTAGCACCCGCTTTTCCTCATCACTGCCCTCTGATATGTTTGAGAATCGACTCCATCCAAAGCCACGTTTGAGATGTTTTACCTGTGTGTTTTCCTGCTGCCTATCCATTGTCTCCCTCGCCTTCTGATTCACGTTTATGGTTATCCTGGTATTCCCGCTCCAACATTGACATGTACTTCGAATGGATGGGAAATCCGGATAGAGTTTTCAGATGATCTGCCACAGCTTGAACACACTTCTTCTTTATCAAACTGACCTGCTTATTATGCAGCGTCCCCTTTTTATACGCCTTGCACACCTGCCGGTAGGATTTCCCTCTGGCAAATAATCTCTCAAACACTGCCTGCTCCTTCCCATCCATCCGCTCTGTCATTGCGGTCTCCACAATCTCAATCTTCCAGGAGAGATAACCGTACTCCTTCACCGTTTCCTGCATCTCCCAGCGGAGTTTCCGGTTCATCTTCTCTACATAGCCACCATCAAGCAGTTCTGCGATCCGCTCCGGAACCCTGCTGATGTTGCTGGTTTGAACCCTGTCAGATTCGTAATCAATGCTGATGGACGACAGATCCCGGATCGCCATCTCCTTTGTATAGACCGGTACCCCGGCGTCAATCACAGCCTTGAGCCGTTCACGGTCCTTTAGCATCTGCCCATAAGATTTCGCCAGGAAGAGAGCCATCTCCGAAAAGTCCGGAGGAGCATTCTTCCCGGCACCTGTGTTCTGGTTATACATCGCTTCCTGCTCCATGAAGCCCCTCCTTTCTCATCTCAATACAGCCTCGCCTTCACCGCCGCGATGAGCTTCTCCTGATTCACATCCTTCTGCTCCAGCGCAGCCATCACGTCCTCATCCACCGTATCCTTGCAGATGATATGGTGGATCGTTACGGTCTCGCTCTGTCCCTGCCGCCAGAGTCTTGCATTCGTCTGCTGATACAGTTCCAGGCTCCAGGTCAGGCCAAACCAGATCAGGATGTGGCCACCCTGCTGGATGTTTAAGCCGTGGCCGGCTGATGCCGGGTGAATCAGCGCCACAGGTATCGCACCGTCGTTCCACTCTTTGATGTCCTTGGACTCCTTGATGTCCCTTGCCGTGATCCCCATCTTTGCAAGCCGGATAGCAATCCGATGCCGGTCGTGCTTGAACCAGTAAGCGATCAGCACCGGCTGGCCGTTGGCGGCTTCTATGAGATCCTCCAGCGCATCCAGCTTCCGCTCATGGATGTGTCTGGCGTTGCTGTTCTCATCATAGACGGCCCCGTTCGCCATCTGCAGAAGCTTCCCGGTCAGGCTGGCAGCATTAGCAGCATCAATATCCGCATCCTCCAAAGGAATGATTAGATCACGTCTTAACCTGTCATAGTACTCTCGCTCCCTCTTATCCATCTCCACATAGTGCTGTGTGTAGATGCAGTCTGGCATATTGAGATAGTCCATGGCCTTCATGGAGATGGTAATGTCTGAGATGCGCTCGTAGATCTGCTCCTCGGCTCCGGGACGGGGGACGTACTGGAACACCACGCCAGTCTGCGGATTCATGGAGCCGGCCTTAAAGTAAGCCTCCCGGTACCTGCCGATGAAGCGCCCAAGCCGCTCGCCGCCGTCCAGTATTCCGATCTCCGCCCACAGGTCCATGAGGCCATTGGAAGTTGGCGTACCAGTCAGGCCGATCCATCGCTTTACGAAAGGACGTACCTTCCGAAGCCACTTGAACCGCTGTGACTGATGGTTTTTAAATGATGACAGCTCATCGATGACAATGCAGTCAAAGTCCCAGCGCATCCCGTTCTTCTCGTAGTACTCAACAAGGAACTTTACATTTTCCCGGTTGATAACGTAGATAAGAGCATTGTGGTTAATGGCAGCCAGACGTTCCTTCTGTGTCCCAACGATGACGGACACATCCACGTCCTTCAGATGATCCCACTTTTCTACCTCAGTCGGCCATGTGTCCCTCGCAACCCGAAGAGGCGCTATCACCAGCACCTTGTTTACCTCGCAGGTATCCAGCATCAGATCCCGGATGGCGGTCAGCGTGATGGCGGTTTTCCCAAGCCCCATATCAAGCAGGAGCGCCGCAATGGGGTGCGTTTTTATATACTCAATACAGTAGCTCTGATAGTCGTGTGGCTTAAATATCAATCTCCACCACCCCGCTTTCTGACCGTGTTGACTGTGTTGACCGTGTCAGTAGCGTCGGCAGCACCTTCAGCAGGTTCATTACCCTCTGTATCCAAATCAAAAAATCCCGCCAGCTCGGACGGGTCTTCCGGTTCCAGGGTTTCTCCAAAATCATCCAGATCAGCCAGGGACTCTGCCGCTCCGGGAATCGTGGGGAGATCAGATATATCGAGCTCCGGTACCGCAGCACCGACTCCTTCCGGGAATGGCTCTCCCGGATTCCAGTCAAGTATGGCCTGTATCACCGGTCCAATCTGTGAAATCCTGTCGATACAGAGGACTGGAAAACCCAGCTTCTGGAGCTGGTATCTGCGCTTCCTTTGCAGCGGCCGCAGCACCCTTCCCGGTGCCTTCAACTCCACAAATACAGTCTTAGCCGGGAAGAACAAGACCAGACGATCCGGCAGTCCATTGGTAGTCTGAGAGGTCAGCTTATATGCCACCCCTCCTGCCTTCTTCACGGCCTTGACAAACTCATTTTCAACGACATATTCACGCATCCCCGGCCTCCTTTCCCTGCTTCATCTGTTTCCTGCATTCCCTCCGATTCTCTTTTTCAAGTTCCTTCACTACCTCTTGCTCATACTGCTTTTTCCGCAGTTTCGCCATCAGCTCCTCTTTCCGCTTGTGCTTTTCCTCACGCATCACATTGGCGATTGCGGCATCCGCAGTCGGGTCGGGATACCCACGGGAACACGTAATAAGCCGGCTAGGTTCCTCCCTTTTGTCCACCCATCGGAAGGGATAGCGTTCGTGTATAGAGGGAGACTTCTGGATGCTCTCTCTGGTTTTCTCCATTGCCCCCATTACCCATTCAGCTCCTTCCACTGTGTGGCCGGCATCGCCGCCACCTGCCATCCGATGCCTTCCAAAGCCGTAGCCCTGTCGTAGGACTCCACATCCTGGGATGCCCTTGTGATAGCATTGGAAAGACCGTACTGGCTGAGATCTCCTCCTGCGATCAGGTACTGCAGGATGCTGTCCTGCTCATCGGTATTGAAGCCATAGGTTTTGCCGGTCAGCTCTACCACTTCCGTCACCTTACCTGTAATCGGAATCCCCGCAGACTCCTTCAGCTTTCCTACCACCTGTGCAAACCGCCCCTCCTCGATGGCGGCCATGGTTACGTCCCGGAGTTTCAAAAGAAACGCCTTGTCCTCTGCTTCCATGGTCTCATCCGAGTAGATGTGGAAGCTGTCCTCCACCGCTTTGGCCGCGCGTCCCACGTGGTTCTTGCGCTCGCCCATGTCGTTTACGATCATACCGTTGGTGCAGACCAAACGGTACACCAGCGGCTGCACGTTCACAGAGCCAAGGCCCACCTCAGAGTTTGAGATCACCACGCCGGCCTGCACATAATCGCCGGGTACCACCTCCATCTCAAGCCTGCGGCTCAGAATTTTTAAATACATGCGATTCTCTGTCACTTCTGACGAAATCACTTCGTACTGGTCGGAACCGGCGAAGAGCGGAAGCACCGCCGATGCGATCTCCATGTTGTCAATGCGGCGATACCGGTCAGAGAGAAGCGCCCTTGCCACACGTCCACCACCGTAATCCATAGTGCGGATCATGTAGCTGTTCTCCCGGTCGGAAAGCCATGCGTTCACGTTCTGTGCAAGCAGCTCCGGCTTCTGACTCTGCATGATGTCATAGTACTTTGCCGGTATGCCTAGGGCAGACGCAACCTGCCTGTGAAAGAGCCTGGTGGTGCCAAACTGCTGTGCCCCGCTCATACTTCCAATCTCAAAGGTCTGCCCGTCCTCAAACAGACGGAGTGCCTGCGCTGAACCAATATAATCCTTCTTCCTCTGGTTCTGGCGGTTCAGCTCCATCATTACCTCGTTCAATGGTCTGCCTGTTTTCATAAAAAACTCCTTCCCGCGCCATTCACGGCGCATAATGATTCGTCACTGGCGTATATTCGCCCTTTCAGCCTTCTCCATTTCCTTCAATTTTTTCTTTTGCTTCCTGCGGATAGAAACCTTCGCCTTTTCCACAGCATTCAGCCTTGCAAGCTCGATCAGCTTGTCTCCATCCACCTCAGTCAGGGTCTGATACCACTGGGAATGGAAGAAATCCTCCAGTTCCGCTTTTTCCTTCAAAAGCCCCATCCTTTTCGTACCGGTCGGACGTGAAAACAGGCGAAGCAGGACCCCTTCATAGTCCTTCTCCGCCTGCTTGATAATGGCAATAACCAATTCCTGGTAGCCGTCATCCAACCCTCCTGACTGAACAGAAGCAATGCTCCTTCCGACAATTGGCTGGATTATCTCAGTCATCCCATCCCTCCTCTGTATCGCTGCAATCGTTCCCTGACTTTCTGCTTGCTCCAGTCTCCCCGGTTTCTAAAAGCTCCTGGACGTATTGTTCGGAATACTGCTCCAACTCAGCCGCTATCTGATCAATATACGGATCTTCTAAATCAGAGGATCCTCTGACGATTCCATCTGTGTCGGGCAGGATCCCAAGTTTAACGAGAGGAGTCTTGTACTTTTCAATCAGATCCAGGCGGCCCTGATCTATGAGCCGCTCCAACGCGTCCTGCTGCTCCCACTCATTCTGGTCTTTGTTCTTGTAAAACGGGCAGTCCCGTGTGCCAAAATCTGTATCCGTAAGAGCCATACACCTTCCGCCTTTCCAGGCATGGCAATCCGGATGCGCCCCGCAGACTGGTTCATTGCCAGCCGCATCCTCTGGGATATCAGTCTCCTCCACATCAACCTGATCTTCGACACGGTCAACGGTAACATCAATGGCGTCATCCGTTACTTCTACAGCACTCTCCTCATAAATCTCATTCTCAACTGCAACATTCATTCCCGGCATCCTCCTTCTCCGCTTTCTCCTTGTCAGTTCCATCAAAAAAGGCCGATGTACTGCCGGGGTATTACAGTTCCCGGTTGCACATCAGCCATATACTGCTTGCTGCTTTTTTCAGTTTCTTTCTGTCAAGTCTGGGAGCATCCAACAGCTCATCCAGTACATCCGCTTCCTCCTGAATATCACACAGAACCACCCTCTGGTGATCTGTCAGCTTCTCCAGCTCCTTTTCCTGCTCCTCATACACCTTGTCCAGCTCTTGTTCCAAAGCTGCTGTGTCTGTGAGGTTCTCCTCCAGATAATGCCTTAACTCATCTCCGACATACTTCTCGACAGCGTCCAGTGCATCTTGTGCGCCCAATGGCACAAGCAGCTTTCCATCTTTTAGCTTAATCACATGCGGCATACCGATTCCCCCTAATCCTTGAAGTAGTAGGACGGGGCCTTGTATCCTGCAGCTGATAAAGGGCACTCCGGACACCAATCCGGATTCTGAGCCATGATTGAACAGACCTCCTCTACCGAGTGCTGGCCTGCCGGTGTCTCAATGATCACCTCATCGTGTACATGCCCAATGAGATCAAAGCCTGCCTTCTCCAGCCGCCACATAGCTTCCGTCAGGATGTCACGGGCTGTGGCCTGGGTACAATTACTCACAATTCGCAGCTTTCCGCATTCTGAATCGTATACTGCAAATCTGTGCCTCGGACCACAATTCCTGATGTCGTAGACTTGTTCCTTAAATCCGGTGGGATGCACAGTAATTTGGCCGGCCAGTTGTGGTCTAATCTGTACAGAAGCGTTGTCACGCCTATTCCTGTTTTTTCGGAAAGCTCTGCCACGGTTATTCTTCCAAAAGAAGAATCGACCATTCGACTGTCCCTCTTGTTCCTGGAGTTGATTTTTCTGCTCACCCATCGACAGTTTCCTGGGTGGTAACCTCCGTTGTTGTTGATTCTGTCCAAATCCATCCCCCTCTGATATGTGGGACCCATATCTGCCCAGAATGTTTCGAAGCTGTCTAACCATTCCTGACAGACCGTAATGCCACGCCCACCGTAATTGTGATAAGCCGGATGATTCGGATCCATGCACCTCTGCTTCATAGAGTGCCAAACACCCCACGCCGGATGATGGGACATCCCGTGAGTTTTTCTTGCTTTTGCTATCAGAGATGAACTCATGCAGCCGCATGATTTTGTTGAATAACGCTTCCTCTTTAGGTCCGATGCTGCCACCACGGTTTTTCGTCCGCAAACGCACTGACACAGCCATTGTGTTTTCCCGTCCTTTGTGTTCTCTGCCCGTTCCAAAACCGTAAGGTAATGAAACTTCTGCCCAGTTAAATCGATCAGCCTTGACACACTCCATCCATCCTTCCTCTGTGAGGATCTTATGGTCAGGAGTAAGATGGATGCTCCCAACGGAAATCGTATACTGTTTTCCCTTATTGATCAGTCCTTCGTGAGCAACCCACTCCACTCCGTCCCATATAAGATCATCCTCCTGTATTTTTTCTATTGGCACCAAACCCCTATCTGTCATCACGAGAGTCCCCTCAGCCACACAGTTTTCCGCGAGCTTGCCCCCGTATGTCTCCTGCCTGGACCATCCACCGGAACCAGCCACGTTACCCACACCCTCAAAGGTCAGGCTCATGCGCCCGAAGCGGTTCGGCATCAGCTTTGGTTTCAGATAGGCGAGCTTTCTGCCGCTTGGCAGCACCATCCAGAGCGTCCCACTATAAAACTGAAACTTCACCCTGCCAGCCGTGTGTTCCTCACGGGTCTTTACCGTTTCCACAGCGGCTCTGTCCATATCCCACCAGAACTGCACGATGTGGGGAGAAGCAGCCCGCCACTGCTCGATGATGTCAGGAAGCTCCTGCTCCTTTAAACCCATGGAAAGAGCTCCCATCGAGATCAATGCGCCAGAGCCGCCTTGGTAGCCACATGCCAACTCCGCTACCTTACCCTTCTGGCGAAGCTCTCCGTTGATCCCATGCTTGACCACAGGCACACCAAACATCTGAGAAGCCGATGCGCAGTAAATATCCTCTCCATTTTTAAATGCATCCAGCCGCCACTGCTCCCCGGCAAGCCATGCCAGCACCCTTGCCTCAATCGCAGAGAAGTCCGCCACAATGAACTCGCATCCGTCCTTTGGCACCAGCATGGTACGGATGAGCTGCGAGAGGATATCCGGTACGTTTCCGTAGATGGATTCCAGCATTCCTACCTCGCCCATCTTCACCAGCTCCCTCGCCTCATCCAGCGTGGAGATGTGGTTCTGCGGGAGATTCTGTAACTGGATATGTCGGCCGGAAAAGCGGCCTGTGCGGTTCGCACCGTAAAACTGGAAAAGCCCTCTGGCTCTGCCATCGGCACAGACACACCGCTCCGCCGCCTGGTACTTTTTGACACTGCTCTTTGCCATCTGCAGTCGGAGCCGCAGCATATCCAGTGCTTCCTGGTCTACGCTGTTTTTATCAAGCTCCGCGATCATCGCCGCCACATCTTTCTTGCCCAGGGACTCTACCTCGATCCCCCGGTCCTCCAGCCATGCCTTAAGCTGGGATACGGAGTTGGGATTCTCAAGGCCGGTCAGTTCGTAGGCTTTTCTGCTCATCTCATCAGAGAGCATCAGGTCACAGGCAATGGCCTTTTCCACCAGTTCCATATCAATCTGAACGCCACGGTCATTGATTCTCTGATCCATATGATAAAAATCCCATTCCTTGTCCAGCATTGGGAACCGCTCCAGTACTTTACGGATATCACGCTCTGTACGCACGTCCTGGGCACAGTAATCTTTAAACTGCTGCCACCCTTGTGGGTTATGCTCCGGAAGGTTCCTTGTCCTGCCGCCATTACTTTTTGTCGGCTTACAGGGGACAGAAAAATATTTGATCAGGTTCTCGCCTGCCCGGTCTTTCTGCTCACCGGTTTTCAGAACCTTGGCCGCATTCTTAAGGGCAAGCGGCAGTGAGAGAGAAGCGGCATGGACCATAGAGCATTTCCATCCCACAGGGGACAGCCCGCGCCCCAGATACCGACCGATACACGTCCTTTCAAACTGCGCATTCCAGGCCGCCTTTATAATCTTCGGGTCACCAATGGCATCCAATACCTCCTGCGGGAGCTGCTCACCCTGTGCCATGTCGATTACCCGTACCTCCTCGTCATCAAAAGCATAAGCAAACAGCAGGATGTGAAAGTCCCCCTCTACATACCGGTACAGACCGCACTTGCCTAAGTCCACATCGGAATACGTCTCCAAATCAATTGAAAGAATCTTCGATTTTCCCAAAATACTCATCACCTCCGTCAATCATCTATGTAAAGAGGGAGGACAGGTTTCCCCATCCTCCCAGAAAATCACTGTGTTTATCCTGCTGTCAGAATCTGAATTACCCCAGATAATCCGGCATGTCATCACCCAGAACATCCTCGTCATCATCCGCAAGGGCATCGAAGTCCGCGTCCGCAGAAGCTCTGCCGGAGAGACGCTCGCCATCTTTCACGAACTGGATGTTGCCCAGGCCGGCAGCCACGCCGCGGTTGCCATTGGCGTTGAAGGGATAAAAATTGACCGACACGTTACAGTAGCAGCCGGAATAGACCATCATCGGATCCAGAATCGGCTGTACCTTACGATCCACGATCTGCGGCGCATCCTTGGACGAACAGTTCACGAACATGCACCCCTCATAGTTCTCATCGTCCGGACGGTCGATGTCTCCGTCACGCAGCGGGAGCTTCAGGTTGGGCGGAATCTTGCCGCCCCACTTACGGGTCTTCCCGTCCTCCTTTGCCGCCTCAATACACTTTTTAATCTTGCCTATCGTTTTCTCATCGCTCTTGGGAATCAGACAGGAAACGGAATACTTCTCATCCCCTCCGTTAACCGCCTTGGGCTCATGGATATTCGCAAAGGAAATGCGGCAGGGGATTACCATCTTTGTTGCGCTAAAATTCTTCTGGCTCATATGCTTATACCTCCAAAAACACTGTGCTATGGAACAGATAACTCATGTGTTACCCGTGGGTTGGTTCATGGTTCTCAGGGACGCATAATTATGCGCCTTTATACGTCATTGGGTCTTCCCCTACACCTGACCTGCATTCTTATCACCTCTTACTTTCGTCATTTCAACGTCACTCCAGCGCCTCAAACTCGTCCGCTGCCGTGCTTAAGTCCACCGCCGGCCTTGGGTCAGACTCCGGAACCAAAGCCAACTTGCCGGGCGGTTTTACAACGTATTCGCCCAGAACTTCTGCAAACTTCTTCTTCCCCATCATCTTCTCAAACTCGGTAAGGGTCAGAAGCTCCTGCTTGTAGATGTCCGTGTAGCCTTCCGCCTCAGCAGCACTGACCACTGCCTTGGTATCTGTAAAGATCCTCTTGCTGCGTCCTTCCACCACCTTGTAGCCCTCCACCGGCACGCCGTGATTGATCGCCTCGGCTGAGACGAAAGCAAACACCGACTCAATCCAGAAAGAGATGCGGTTTAAGGTTGGCAGGACTTTTACAAGTTCCGAAAAAACTACCAGACCCGGCTGTTTGAACACAGGCGTGGCCGTGTCAGCGTTGTAGGGCGCTGTGGCGTCTGTTTCTTCGGCTTCATCCGCCAATGCCCCAGCGTCCAGGTCAAGGAACTCCTCCTTCGCCAGGGCCAGGGCTTCTTCCATGCAGGCTTTACATACTGGCTTCGCCCTGCAGAACCGGCACCATTCCCCAGGATTCTGCTCACCCTTCCCCTCGAAAGCCATCTGAGCGATGGGCTTGATGCTCTCGCCCCAGGTACGGAGGTCATCGGCGGTCATCTCATAGGTGGAGATGTTCTCAAGCCTTGGCTGGATGATGCTCATTCGCACAATCTCGATCTCGTAGATATAACCGTAGGCGTTTAAAGCTCCTGTGGCGTACAGCATCATCTGGCTGTTTTCATGGGCGTCCACGAAGACACCCTTGCCGTTTTTGTAATCGCAGATGTGGATCAGCCCTCGCCCCTGCTCGTCTTTTCCAAGGATGATCATGTCACCAGTGCCAAAGCCCTCCGGCACGATGTTCGAGAAGTCCAGTCGCTCCTCCACAAAGCAGAGGGGCTCCACACCGTTTCGCTTCATCCCTTCAATGATGGAGATGACAAACTCCGCGTAGATGTCCGTGGCCTGCTCGATCTCCTCCGTATAGAACTCCGACTGTGGCCGTTTCTTTCTCTCATGCAGGTACTTCTTTACCTTGTACTCACAGAGCTCATGCGCCCAGGTACCCTCTTCAGCGAATACAGAAGAATCGTTGGGAAACGGCTCCTGCAGACGTGCCGATGGAGGACAGTGGATCCACTGCTTGGATGAGGACGCGGACAGTACCGCGTGTTTCCCCGGCATCCCGACCACCTCCTAAAGCTCTGAGATGTCGGTCAGGAAAGCCTCATACTTCTCAGGCGGCAGGCCGCTGACCTTGTCCACACCGTAGGTTTTCAGAAGGGAGCCGATCTTGGCGTTGTTGTCCCGCTTCTTCTTGATCTTGGCCACGATCACCTTGGTAATGTCATCGATGGTGATGGACGGCGTAGTGGGAGAGGGCGTTTCCAACTTTTCAGGTTCTGCAGGCTTGTCCTGTTCCGCTGACTTCATCGATTCCTCTGACTTACCCGGCTTTGCTGCCTCTACCGGTTCAAGAGCAAAAGGAAGCTCCTCAGTGTCCTCCTTCTCTGTCGTATCCGGATTCTCGGTATTCACAACCGATGCAGAACTATCCACTGCTGGCTGTGCCTTCTGTGCCGCTTTGATTTCACTTGATGCCTCGGATGCGCCCAGGCTGTCAAAAACCATTGCAATCCCTGTAAACGCTGTTTTCAGCCCCTGGCCAAGCAGCTTTGCATCCACCAGTACCATGTTGCCGCTGTTGTTCTCTTTGTTATTCTCAATCTTCTTCGCCATAGCTTTCCCCCTCTTCAAAGTCTGCTTCCACTTCGGCATCGCTACCGGCACCATGCATCACGGTCGCCAAACAGCCGTTGTGGAAATTGAAAGTCTCCATATGCTCATCCCCATGGAGATGCAGCTCACCGATTTTAATACTCACCTTTACCTCCGGGATGAAGGTAAAGCCGGCCCCACGAACCCCCTCATGACAGGTTCTGCCACATCCGCATTCTTCCTGCTGGAGCTTCCTGGAATAACGGGTCTGTATATTGCGGTCGCCGTGGCGGCGGGGTACATTGTGCTGCGCTCTGTTTTTCTTGCTCATGATCAAGTCCTCTCTTTCGTTTTTTTCTGGTCATCCTTCCTGCCATTAGTTATTCTCTCTGTTTGCGAAGCTCCAGCTCTTCTATGAAGGCCCCCAGCACTTTTTTCAGAAGCCCGGCAGTCTCGCAGAACATCCGAACCGGTATGGAAAGCTTCGAAGCTTCCTGGATTTCTGCTGCCATACCCTCTGAGATGTATTCGGAGAAACACCAGAGCTCATCCGCATCCTTCAGCATCTCCAGACCAAGCTTCCTTCCTTTCTCACGCTCTGCCGGGATGTTGTCATCCAGGAATTGTGTGCAGAACAGGTGGCTGCAGATTGGAACACCACCAAGATCCGCTACCATACGGCAGGCTGTTTTTGCCCTGTCGATGTTGCATTCCAGTTCTTTCTTTACCGCAAACGGATCCTGCGATCTCGGACGGTACGGAGAGCAGACATAAATGCGGGGCTTGTATTCTGCTTCTGTCGTTTTGCCACCCACAAAGGGGCTTTTCAAAATATCTGTCATCAAGTTATCCTCCTCTCTGATTTTAGAGAGGAATCTCCGAAGCTTTTCAGGTCTCCGGAAAAGTTCCTCTCATAAATAGTCGTGGGAGAGGGCGTTTTACACCCATGCATTCAAATATTTTAAAAAAGTTTTTCAGCATTACGGATTTTGGCATTCGCAGCACTTAATTTACGAGCAACTACCTGCTGCGCAATCCCCAGCATCTCCGCAATCTCCTGTTGTGTATATCCATACTGATGGTAAAGCAGAAACACCTCTCGCTGCTTGTCCGTGAGTTTGTCAAGCTGCTCCCGAAGAGTCTCCTTCCTTATGTACGCCGTTTCCGGATTTTCATAATGATATCCAGGGTTCCAGCGTTCCTCACGCTTCTCCTCCGTCTCGTCCTCATCCCACAGCTCCTTCTTCGCACCCTTACGGTCAAACTGCCGGTTCATGCTGTTGATCTCTACCTGGTGGTCACCTCTTAGCAACACCGCCATAAACCAGGGCTGGTTTCCCAGAACATCCCCATCCACAGTCGTCCTCTGGGTCAGATACTCTTTCTCCTTTTCCCTTAGCGGATCAAACTGAAACGTAAAGCTGCTGCAATCCGGGAGCCAGAGAACAGTGGTGCCGGTATCATTGGTGTACACAGCGTAGCCGTTAGCGTAGGCCTTGCAGCCCATGCTTTCCGCCAAAGGCTTGATCTCCTCTACCGTTCCATCCTCACGCTTCTTTTCTCGCAGAGCCTTTGCAGTAGGGGTCTTCTCCGCCTTCTCCACAATACCAAGCACAGCCAACAGTTCGTCCAGCGTGGTGGTCTCGGTTACAATGACATTGCCGTTGATAGTGATGTTCGTTCTTTCCATGATTACGTCCTTTCTGCGGACGCTTCCGGCAGATGGATGTAATCACGGGAAAAAGCGCTTCTGATTGCCCGGTGCGGCTAAGAAATCCCCGACAGCACAAAAAAAGATGCACAAGGTCAGAGACGTTCTCTTACGCACTTTCCCTCTGCGCAAGTGATTATTTCTAAATCACCCACGCAAATGGAAAGTCCCGTATGAAAACATCCTCTGCCGTGTGCATCCGGCTTTGAGATATTAAATTTTTTTGTTTCAGCTTTGCCAGTACTTTATTACATTACCGGCCAGTTCCTTACTTATCAGGGAACTTCCACAGCAGGAGTAGCCTTCCGTTACTTCCCAACTGACATAGATATTGTACCGAAAACCTTAACTCTTTTAGACAGGTCAAACGTAGGACCTTCGATAGATTTCAGTACGGATTCATAGAGTTTTATGTTCGCCCATACATTTATCCTATTCTGGTAAAGAACCACCAATCTGCTTCTTTGACAAGTCCGAGGTATACGACATCCTGTGCGCAAACGGTACACAGAAGATCACATTGCCGGCCGACAGGAATTTCTCCGGCTGTCGGAACCTCTCCAGATACAGATACGTCTCCTGATCCGTCAGGCTGCGGAAGCTCCCATCCTCCGAAACGCCGCAGACGAGAAAGTCTCCTGCGACTATCTGGCGTATCTGACTCTGTCCAGAGTCAAACAATCCACGGTTCAATGTCAGTCCTTCTTTCTGTTCTGGAGCAAGGATTACCGTATCCTGTGTGTAGGCCGGTATCTGGATAAAGGCTCCACTAAACCAGGCGCTTACATCTTTCATCACCACAACCTGTGGATGCTCCTCTGGCCGCACTACTACAACTTTAAGCTCTTTGTTTCTTCCTTCCATAATGATCTCCTTTCCTGGTGTAGCCTGTGGAACGCGTAAGAGATGCCATCAAAAAAGGCCGCAAATAAGCAAAGTACCTCCATTGATCCATACAGCATCGGTTTCTTCCGAAAACTGTCGGAATCTATATGGCATCCTTCGCCTGTTCGCGACCAGGCATTATGCTGTGTGTTTGTTGTGATTATATGGTAGCAGAAAAACCTCCCCAAATGCGGGGCCTTTGGGGCTAAAACTCCCCAGATCCGGGGAGATTGTACGGTTTTTTAATTTTTTGCATTAAAAAAGCCGCTTCAGATCCATCGTCTCCAAAGCGGCTTTCATACATCATTATCATTCATTTTTCCAGTTCCTATTCTATTTATATTATTTTTTTCCTTTACTTCTCCACTTAGAAATCATCATATCTACAAGACCCTTTAGTGTTCCTAAATCTTTTTCCTTTTCTTCGCAATAGGGAGTTGATTCGTTCCACTCGTGAATTTGATTACAGACCTCATCCACCTTACGATCCAAATGCCCATCAATCATGGCGCGTTTTCTTCTCCTCATTTCTGAGGTTGCAAAAAAGTCATCATCAACCCCCATAAAAGGTTTCAATATATAAGTCTCTTCAAATTTCGCAAGTCTGCGTCCTTGCTCAAGATCTTCAATTGTTCTCTTAGGAATGCCGACGGCCTGCGCAAAGGTCGCTTGTGTATACCCATGATTTCTTCTCCACGAAGCTATTTCTTTACCTATAATCAACAGTGTCCTCGGACTTTTCCCATCGGCATCCATACAAAACCACCCCCTTCCGTTTGATGCCCCCACCTGACAATTCAGCCAGGAAAAGGCAAAAAAGCCGGCCCAGGTCATGACATTCCATCCCTGCTCCGACCTTTACCGGTCATCAAAAAGAGTGGTCTTCTCACCTGCCAACGCAGTTATAGCGCGCGGCTCATCTTATGTGTACCCTCTTCCTTAGCAGCCATATCCGCCTTCTGACACTGAGATCAAGAAAACAGACATACTCTTATGCCCAACCCTGCATCACAAGTATTTACTTGTCGGGTTCCCAAAGGCACCGGGACCCTCCAGCGATTATTGTGGATGCAGTTGTTTTGGGTTTGACTGCATCGTCTTTAAATGTTACAAATAATCGTTCTCATCATATGCTCACTTCTTTTCCTTTGCAGCGTCAGAGTACTGACGCTTATCATGGGCAGACATTCCAAGGTATTCCCCATGGTCCAGCCTACGATACGTTCTCGCAATGTCGGCCATGCCTCCTCAGTCTGCTGGCTAATGTTGTCCGATACCTGCCTGTCATTCCAAATAATAAATCCCACTGCCGCAGGAATCCTCCATATAGGAAGTGTGGGGACCGTTAATTTGCCAAAGTCCTCGGATTTCCCGAAATTGCATGAATTGCGCAAATTTTCAAAAATACTCAAAAAGTGCTTGACAGGCAATGCGTTGTGTGGTAACCTATACGAGATGTACAAAAAGAGACCATAAGGTTTTACAGTAATTCGAGGCAGGGAAATGCCTCTATTATTTCGTCAAAAGCCCTTGTCATTCATGTACATCATCAGTTTAGGGATAAATCCAGGGAAGTTGTAAAACAAAAATCTGTATAGTATTCAAGTGCCATTGAAATATACAATTTTACATTCTCAGATTTATCTATTACGAACTATTAAAGAGATCCGCCCTGTGCCAAGGGTGGGTCTTTTTTTCTATTGTATATGTTCCCTCTAGATTTGTCAATACTTTGTGAAAATTATTTAAAATCTTTGTAAAATCCGCAGTGGTTTTTGTGCATTTTGTAATAATTTACTCTAAAATCAAACCTCATAGTCTTATCTTACTATCACATCATACATTTGAGTAAAATAATACTCATGGATTTTATTTTTATATATATTTTTTCTAATTTCCGTGGTATACTATAGTAAAGATACCCGAGACTCAACCGGAGGGGCTACCCGGTTCCACCCACAAGGAGGCATTCACATGACAAATGCAGAAATCATCCAGAATGTAATCAACTATATTAAGGACTACGCCGAGAAAAAAGATATCCGCCAGAGAGGGATACGTGAACTCTGCCACGCCAAAGGGATTAACATTGCCCAGAAGACCATTGACAATATGTACAAGCGCCCATCCTCCACAACCATCTCTACCTTGTTGAAGGTGTGTGACGGGCTGGATCTGAATCTGAGCGCGATATTCCACATCATTGAGAACATGAAAACGGAGGGCGAGAATAAGGCCACCCGCTTCCGCTATAGTATCCATGAGGAGGCGTTCGCACGGTATCCTGGTGACTATCATATATTCTTCCTCTCAACTACCCCCAATACAGAGCCCAAACTCGACCACGGGATACTTCATCTGGGTGACCTGCATTCTAATGGGGAGTGTACCGCTTCCCTTAAGATCAACACCGGGGACGTGGATGACAGCGGTAATCCCGGCATTAAATACTTTGAGGGTCGGCTTACGTACTCGACTACAGGGATTATGTTCTGTAGCCTGGCCTGCTCCAGATATGGCGATATGTGGCTGCTTACCATACCGCATGTGAAGTTGAACATCCGCGCCCTCTCCTGCACCATGGGATGCGCGACCACATCCTGCTCCGGCCCGACAGCTTATCCGGCGATACACCGGTTCTGCTTCTGCAATAAGGATGAATATCCGGATATCAGTCCCGAAACGCAGGAAGAAATCAAAGGGATCCTCCGCATGCACAACCAGACTCTATACATAAAGAAGGAAGAACTGGAAGCGTATCTGGACTCAAAAGATGTTAATAGTAAACTGATCCGTCACATGAGACACTATCTTGAGATTGCCGGCATGTACTATGCAATCCCCAAGAGGACGTTCGAGGATGACACGGACAGTATTACTTTTTCCAGAACGATGGCCGAGCTTGCCGCAAAATCCTCCATGGAGACTTGTATGCACATCCTTCCTGGCGATACAGCTCAGCTCAGAAATATCCTCGAAAAAGACAGGAAGGCAAAATCGTTAGCGAACGCAGTATCCACAGCGGAGACAGTAGATTAGGAATTTTCAAAAATCTCCGTCAATCTTTACACACAGACTACACCCCACTACAAAACCGGGCGAACGGGCATCTCTATTGTCCACGCCCGGTTTCCTCTATAATATAATCCTACGCTTACCACCCTTACACCACAACCCCTGTGCGCATTGCAGGATCTACACGGACTTTCCATGCATAATAAACCGGGCAAACTCCAGTATCTGTGCTTTCTGCTCCACACTCATCCCTGTAAACATGCCTACCATCTCATCGTCCATTCTTGTTTGCACGTTCGTACATCCCATCCATTCCAAATCCAGGTCATTTGCGTTTACATGGAGAGCCGTTGCAATCTGATACAAACGGTTCGCCCCCATCTCCCTGGTGCCATTCTCGTAGAAGGAGAGGGTTCTGCCGTCAATATCCACCAGTCTGATGAACTATTCACCTGAAACCGTTTCTGAAATCTGGAAAGCTAAAATGGTCTTTCCAGACAAGTCTAACCGACCAAAACAAAATACATCAAGGCATAAAAAAACCTCTCTGCAAAGGATGTAAACAGGTACCCTCTGCAGAAGTGCCTTATCAGTTCATTCTGTGACCGGTTCCATCATCTCCATCATCAGCCTCGCCCCGACTTTGATGCCTTCCACATAGCTCTGACGCTCATATGCCGCGCATAAGCTGTAAACCACATTCATGTACTCGTCCGCCGCCTCATCCGTTTCCACCAGATCTCTCAGCTTACGGTCCAACGGTCCTATCTGTGCCTTAAACTCTGGACTCTCTGTAATGTTATACTCTGTGAAAGCGTAATATAGCAGTTCCAAAAGGCTCTCCACCTGAAACCGATAATCCGGAGGATTGCTGTGCAGGTAAGCTTCCAGGCTGCCAAGCACCGTGTGTACGATCTCCGATGAATCGGCGGAGTGCTTTCCCCACAGTCTAGACGGATCCTGTTTTCCAGATCCCTGTTTTTCACACGCACTTTTCTGGTTTGTGTCTGCCTGACCGATTCTGTCTTGTTCCGTATCTCGTCCCATTCTACCCATTCTATCACCCGCCTTCCAGCCTATAATTATTTCTGGTCCATGTCCAGCACTTCAGGCTGTGGTGATATTAGCTCTATAGTTAATACATAGCAAGTAGAAAACGGGAGATTATCACTGACGATTTTCATTTCAATCTAATCAGAAAATTATCAGCAAGTTCTTTAGCAAGTTCTTCCGCGTCTTCTCCTCCACTTCCTCATAGCCGCATTCATAACCAAACATCCCAGCATACAACCGAGGCCGTTATGAATCATGTCGTCCCACTCAAAGAGTCCACGCTGAAAAATCAGCTGGCTTAGTTCGATGGCTGCTGAGACGACCACCCCAATCAGGAACACCATGGAAGGCCGAAGCCGACTGTCCAGAATCATCGGCAGTAAGATCCCTACCGGGAACAATAGAATCATATTCAAAAGATTTTCCATCAACAGGCCCTGGCTGTGGTTTACAATCACCTCATACCATGACCAGAATGGGATTAGTTCATAGCGCCGAACTGTCGGTGTCCTGGTAAACACTGTGGAAGCAAACACGACTCCGAGAAAAAGAATCAGCGTCAATACCGCTGCGCCCTGCTGAAGTTTTAACCGTTTGCTGCGCACAGCCTGAAAGATAAAAGAGGAGCAGACCGACAGAATGATCAGGAAAACGATAATTTCCCGAACTGACCATGGTCTGTTATGTGTTGTCCAAATCTGAAATAGGCTCATTTCCTTCCTCCTGCTGATTTATATCTGTCAATTTACGGATCACTCCGATCCTCGCAAACACAGGATACAAGTAACTTGCCCCGAAGGTCCCAAGCTGTTTCGGACCATTCACGGATCCGGTCTCCTTCATCAGCTCCACCGCTTTCCAATACGCCATGAATACAGTGGCCTGTGTGATCGATTTTGACTTCCGGTTCACAAACATCTCGCCGCCATGGATCTTATAGGTAAACTTCAATCCCTTTGCCGTGAGGAACACACAGCCGGCTAACCGGCTCATCAGCTCCCACAAAGCTTCTTCCTGCTCGATTTTTGTCATCTCCGTCTGCTTTATTCTGTCGCGGAACTCCCTACAGGCAGCCCGCCTCTCCCGGTATAAACGTATCCGATCCGCGTTGACTGACAGCTCGGCAAGATTGTACGGAATCTTCGTGTAAGGCAGGTAGGAGTGAACAGACGCCCGGCTTAATTCCGTGATTTCCATCATCTGCTCAATCTTAGCGCCATTGGAATGAAGCTCCGCTATCCGGCGGGATAATGCCGTGGAGTACACACCTGCCATGATCAACAGCTTCCTGGCTTTCAGAGCTGTAATCCCAAACTCGGCTGCCACGGCATTCAGGCCGGGAGCTGTGTCATCATCTCTGTCATCATAGGAACCAAAGGCATCAGCTATCGCGTCCATGAACTCTTGCATGATCTGGTGTGGATTATAATTTGGTTTCTTCCTCGGTCTGGGCATAAGTCATCGCACACTCCTGCAAACATTGCTATTTCTATTTCAATCTAAATCATATCGTTAAAGAAAAGCCGGATTTTCCGTCCGGCTAAAATAGTCTCAAAATTTCCTCCACACCATCTTATTCACAACCCCAGTATAGCTCTGGATGATCTTTACCACCTTTGTGCTTACATTCTCCTCCACATAATCCGGCACCGGAATCCCATAATCCCCTTCCTGGTTCATGGTCACGGCTGTATCCACCGCCTGCAGCAGACTCGCTTCATCAATACCGGCAAGGATAAAGCAGGCCTTGTCCAGCGCCTCAGGGCGCTCGGTGCTTGTCCGGATACATACCGCCGGGAAGGGATGCCCCACAGAAGTAAAGAAGCTGCTCTCCTCCGGAAGCGTGCCGGAATCGGATACTACCGCAAAAGCGTTCATCTGCAGATGGTTGTAGTCATGGAATCCCAGAGGTTCATGCTGGATCACGCGCCGATCCAGTTCAAATCCGGAAGCGGCCAGGCGTTTCCGGCTTCTTGGATGGCAGGAATACAAAATCGGCATATCATACTTTTCCGCCATCTTATTGATTGCTGTGAACAGGCTCAGGAAATTCTTTTCCGTGTCAATGTTTTCTTCCCGATGAGCGGAAAGCAAAATATATTTTTGCGGTTCCAGTCCCAGTTTTTCCAGAATATCCGACTTTTCAATCTCAGCAAGGTTCTGGTGCAGCACCTCTGCCATAGGGCTGCCCGTTACATACACTCTTTCCTTTGGCAGTCCGCACTCATGAAGATATTTTCTGGCATGCTCGGAATACGCCAGGTTCACATCGGAAATAATATCCACAATCCGACGGTTTGTCTCCTCCGGCAGGCACTCGTCCTTGCAGCGGTTCCCAGCTTCCATATGGAAAATCGGAATATGCAGGCGCTTTGCCGCAATGGCGGACAGACAGCTGTTGGTATCTCCCAGGATCAGCAGCGCGTCCGGCCGGATCTGATTCATCAGTTTATAAGAACAGTTGATAATATTCCCCACCGTCGCGCCGAGATCGTCCCCTACCGCGTCCATATAGACCTCCGGATTGTCAATTTTCAGGTTTTCGAAGAATATCCCATTCAGGGTATAATCGTAGTTCTGGCCGGTATGGGCAAGCACTACATCGAAATATTTACGGCACTTATTGATCACCGCCGCCAGCCGGATAATCTCCGGACGGGTACCGACGATAATGAGAAGCTTCAGCTTCCCGTTGTCTTTAAAATGAATATTGGAATAGTCTGTTCTGATTTCGCTCATCGTTTCTTACGCTCCGTTCTTTTGAGTTAATACTTATACCGGCTCAAAGAATGTATCCGGCCGCTCCGGGTTGAAGATCTCATTGCAGGTCATGACTGTTACCAGATTCTCTGTTTCACTCAGGTTGATGATGTTATGCGTCCATCCCGGTATCATGTGAACAGCCTCGATCTTGTCTCCGGATACTTCAAACTCCACTGTCTCACCGGTGTGGATGTTCCGTTCCTGGATCAGACCGTGACCAGCCACAACAATAAACAACTCCCACTTGGAATTGTGCCAGTGCTGGCCTTTGGTAATGCCCGGTTTGCTGATGTTGATGCTGACCTGGCCGCAGTCGGCTGTGTGTACCAGCTCCGTGAAAGAACCTCTGTCGTCCACATTCATTTTCAGCGGATATTTAAACTTCTCCGCCGGAAGATACGTCAGATACAGGCTGTACAGCTTCTTCGCGAAAGAGCCATCCGGCATCTTCGGCATCATTAATGTAGACGGCTGCTCCTTAAACTGCGCCAGCAGATCTACAATCTCACCGAGAGTCACTTTATGTGTCACAGGTACACAACAATAGCGGCCGGTTTCCGTGATCACTGTCTCCACACCGTCAAACTCACAATGGACTTCCTTACCCTCCAGCAAGTCGAACATCCCTTCCACCAGGTCGTCAATATAGAGAAGCTCCAGTTCGGTGCTCCGGTCGTTTACATGGAATTCCTCATCATTGGCCATCGCCCAGCAGAAGGTGCTGACTGCGGAATTGTACTTCGGGCGGCTGTGCCCCATCAGGTTCGGGAAACGGTAGACGGCTGCTTTCGCGCCTGTCGCTTCTGCGTATGCGAAGAACAATTCCTCCCCGGCTTTCTTGGAACGTCCGTATTCCGAATCCCCGAAGCGTCCCGCTAACGTTGCCTGGATGGAACTGGACAGCATGACCGGCGCCTTGTTGTTATATTTTTTCAGGGTTTCCAGAAGGCTGGATGAAAAGCCGAAGTTTCCCTTCATGAAATCCTCCGGGTTCTCCGGCCGGTTCACGCCCGCAAGATGAAAGATAAAATCAGCCGACCTGCAGTACCCGTCCAATTCCTCCGGCGTAGAATCGATGTCATATTCATAGATCTCACCGATCCGGATCCCCGGGCGGGTACGGTTTTTGTTTTCTTTGATATTTTTCAGATTGGCCACAAGGGCGGTCCCCACCATGCCCCTGGCGCCGGTTACTAAGATGTTCATACTCATGCTACCTCACTGTATTCCTGCGGTGTGTTTATAAAACCTTTCCACACCTGAAATATTTTCCTCTTCCACATAAGCTTTACTTACAGCTTAATCTCATCATACCATCAGGCATATGCTTTTGTCAGCAGACTGCATACAAAAACAATATTGTAAATTTCACAGTTCCTATAGGGATGGTTTATGTATTTACGCTTCCACCGTATGCGGTCTTCCTTCCAGCTCTTCTTTCACATAGTCTGTTTCCATGATCTTCTTTACCACACCATCCACATCCAGACGGTTCGTATTATGGCTTGTATATGCCTCATCGCCCTCTGTGGTCACAGTACCTTCCACATAGAATTTATCATAATTCAAGCCTCTCGCATCCGGTGCGATCCGGTAATAATGCCCCATATCCACAGACCGCAGCATCTCTTCCCTTGTCACCAGCGTCTCATAGAGTTTCTCCCCGTGGCGGGAGCCGATGATCTTACACTCGGTTTCTCCGAATACCTTCATGACGCCTTTCGCCAGATCCCCGATGGTGCTGGCGTCCGCTTTCTGCACAAACAGATCGCCCGGCTCGGCATGTTCAAAGGCGAATGCCACAAGGTCAACCGCCTCATCCAGGTTCATAAGGAACCGGGTCATGTTCGGGTCGGTAATGGTGATCGGCGCACCACGTTTAATCTGATCAATGAAAAGCGGGATCACAGAGCCGCGGGAACACATGACATTGCCGTAGCGGGTGCAGGCCAGCACCGTGCCGCCGCGTTCAAAGGCTTTCTGCGCTCTTGCCTGTACCACCTTCTCGCCCACCGCCTTGGACATACCCATGGTGTTGATAGGATATGCTGCTTTATCAGTGGACAGAAATACTACACGCTCTACATGATTTTCCACCGCCGCTGTGATCACATTATCGGTCCCGATAATGTTTGTCCTGACGGCTTCCATGGGGAAGAACTCACAGGAAGGAACTTCCTTTAAAGCGGCGGCATGGAACACGTAATTCGCTCCGTACATAACGTCCCGGACGGAATCCACGTTGCGGACATCTCCCACATAAAACCGGACCTTTCCGGCATAGTCCGGGTATTGTGCCTGCAGAGTATGCCGCATCCAGTCCTGCTTTTTCTCATCGCGGCTGATGATACGGATCTCGCCAATGTCGGTAGTTAAGAAATGTTTTAGCACTGTTGAGCCAAAACTTCCCGTGCCACCAGTAATTACGAGTGTTTTGTTATTAAATGACTCATAAATATTTGACATTACACATTATTCCTCCGTGTATAATTTCTAAAAATAACCAATATGCTCGGCTCTAATACCACTTTTCTAGATCTAAACAGACTAAGTATCCCCCTCCGCATTTCCACCCAATGATTTAGTCGCTAATGTTGAATAATGAAACTCAATGCTCACATCTTCTGCTCGAGTCTTCATTTTTTCATAAGTTTCTCTTGAGTATATTATTTCCTTTAATATATCCGTTAACTCAGACACAGAATCATTATAGAGAAACCTCATATTTCCCCGAAGATCAATATGTTCAATCCCATCCCAATGCCGAAACACTCCAGGCAATCCATATCCCACCGCTTGCTCCCAAATAACGGAGTGTGTTCCCGGGAAAGCACATAAGTCTGAGGCATGAAAATATTCATACATTCTTCTGGAATCAATCCAACCTAGATTTCTTATGTAATCTTTCCGTTTAATTTCATCCATATAAACCTGCATTTTGTCATCTGGTTTTCCAAAAACTAATAGCTTAACATTTTTGTCTTTAAAAGGGTCAATCGCATCCACTAGAACTTTGAAATTTTTTCTTTCATCAATTTTTCCACCCGTAATAATTACAAAGTCATCCTCTCTGAGATTCAAGTTTTCTCTTATTTTTTTTCTAATTGCTGCTCTTTGTTTGTAATCAATAAGTTCATCTTCTGCACCCATCAATAACAGATCAATCTTATCATCCGAAAGACCATACATTTCTTTTAGGAAACATACTCTCGCCGGCAATACTCCATATATCTTTTCAAAATATGCTTCTGATCTTTTTAAAAGATATTTCCATATTATCCCATGCAATATTTTTTGAGATAGCCACCCATGCGCACTATTGATGTAATCGGCATGACTATCTCCAAAAACCTTTACTTCTGGGTATTTCTTTTTATATCTGACAACATCTTTAATTGAAACAGACTGTATTAAATGTGCAAAAATATAGTCTGGATGTTCTTGCTCTAGTACATCATATAGTGCTGGCATATATGCTAACTTCCTGCCAATTTTACCTTTTGCATTCGCTATACGTATCAATCTAAGCCCATTAAAACAGGTATATTCTCCAGGAGCATTAACAACACTTTCATTACTTCCGGTTTTGAGACTATATTGTCCAGCAACAATAACGACATCTGCTCCGAAGACCTTTTTTTGATAATACGGAAGGCAATTTTCCTGATAAGCCATTCCATCTGTAAAATTACCATGAAGGACAATGCTTACTATCTTCATATCATTTTTCTGTCGAATTACAGCCTCCACCATGTCATATTCGTTTCTCGCAATTCCTTAACTGCGTATAAACCTTTAACATCAATTAGTACCTTTTCTTTATCACTGACGTCTCTATATAATTCTCTGACCCTACCTAATCCCAATTCCTTGAACTCATTATGGGCAACAGCAACAATCACGCAATCCACATCCTTAACATTCTCAAGCTTAGTCAACTTTACGCCATACTCTTGCAGAGCGTCTCTTTCACTTGCCCAAGGATCTACTATAATCGGTTTAATTCCATATGTATTAAGGTGCTTAATAATATCATCTACCTTAGAGTTTCTGGTATCCGGGCAATTCTCCTTAAAAGTCAATCCAAGAATGACGACTTTACTTTTCTTCGGTGCTTGCCCTGCTTCAATCATTTTTTTGATAGCAGCATCGGCCACATAGGCTCCCATAGAATCATTCACAATACGCCCATTCAATATAATCTGACTGTGATAACCCAATTTTTCAGCTTCATACGTAAAATAATATGGATCAACGCCAATACAATGACCACCTACCAAGCCTGGTCTAAAGCCTAATGCATTCCACTTGGTATTCATGCCATCAACAACCTCATTTGTATCAATATCCATACGGTCAAATACCATAGCAAGTTCATTCATGAATGCAATGTTAATATCTCTTTGACTGTTCTCTACCACCTTTACTGCCTCTGCAGTACGCAGGTTTGACACTGGATGGGTCCCAACTTCAATCACAAGATCGTACACAGCTTTAATCACCTCTAAGGATTCTTCATCCATACCGCTCACAATCTTATGAATATTTTCCAAGCGATGAACCTTATCACCAGGATTAATTCGTTCAGGACTATAGCCAACTTTGAAATCCACGCCACACTTCAAGCCGCTCTGTTTTTCAAGAATCGGAATACAAACATCTTCTGTACAACCAGGATAAACTGTAGACTCATATACTACGATCGCCCCAGGAACAAGATTACGTCCTACAATCTCAGAAGCGCTAATAACAGGGGTCAAATCCGGCGTGTGGTCAGTGTTCACAGGTGTAGGAACAGCTACAATATGGAACTTGGCTTGTTGAAGATCCTTCTCATTCGAAGTAAAGTTAATCTTTGTATTTTTGATCTCTTCATCGCCAACCTCGTTAGTTGGATCAATGCCAGATTTGTAGATTTCAATTTTTTCTTTATTTAAATCAAATCCTATTACATTTAATCCTTTTTTGGCAAAAGCATGGGCAATAGGCATACCGACATATCCTAAACCCACAAGAGAAAGGGCCTCTTCATGATTGATAAGTCTGTCAAATAATTTCATTTTCACTAATCTCCTTTACAAAATTCTTTTTAAATAGTTCTAAATATTATCCTGCATTGCTCATAGTCCTCATCTTCTTTTTGAGTATAGGAATACAAAGCAGTAAATAAATGCCTGCCCCGACAGCAATTTCAAAGACCATCCGAACAAATATCGACGTATTTAGAAGCGCACACATTCGCACAGCAAAAATCATCACTAAACCTGGAATTACATAAACCAGAGAGCCAATTATCGGTTTTAAAATATTAATCCTTCTCTGTATAAAAATGACATAAAATAAACATGTCGCAAATTCTGCTATCAAGGTACCTAAAGTTGCTCCCATAGAACCGAGTTTAAGTGGTACTAGAAATACAAAATTGCAAATAAAATTAAGAATTGCTCCGGCGATAACTGAACGCGTATATACCTTCTCTTCATTGTTGGGTATTAAATACTGATTTCTAATAATGCTAGAAAGGGATTTAATTACCATCACTATAGCAAACACATATATTAGCCGAACACACTCTTCATAGCCGCTTCCAAAAAATACCGGGATAAATTCCTGTGCAATAGCAGAAATCCCCAACGACATGGCATATGTCAAAAACATAAACAAATCTAATGTTTGATTAAAAAGTCTTCCCTCTTCATCTTTCCTTCCTTCCGCAACCAAAACCGACATACGCGGTAACATAACTGTCCCCATCGCAGTAATCAATGACAGCGGAATGTTAATCACTTTATCAGCATTGTAATAAAATCCTGATTCTTCATATGTACTGAAAATGCCAAGCATGGTCTTGTCCATAATGTGATAAACACTTGTTGCAATCAACGGTATAAACAAAAGAAAATTGGGTTTTAAATGAGATAAAATTCCCTGGATGGATGGCTTACAATAAATTACTTCCCACCGAAGAAACGGCCATAGTGCCAATTGGCTCAGTAGAGTTCCCACTGCCATTATCACAACATATTTCCATAAATCCTCTGCTGTTCTAACAAATAAAAAGATTGAAATGACTGTTAATAGCTTAATTATTGTATTTCTTATAACTGTAACTTTGAAATTTTCTATCCCAAAAAAGAACCAGCTAATATCAAACACACATGCAACTATCCAAATTGACTGAGTAAGAACTATCTCTTTATTATCAATAGATATAAAAATTACAACACAATATCCTAAAAGTGCTATTAAACTAGATATGAGTTGTAAGAAATATATCTCCCAAAATTTCTTTGAGCGTAGCTGTTTATCTTTTTTTATTATGGCAATGGAGCGGCTCCCATAATTAAGTACACCCATCATTGCAAAGATTGTAAAATAATTTACTACTGAATATGTATATGAATATATTCCCAAACTTTTTGCCCCGAGAATACGCGAAATATAAGGCGTTGTTATCAGTGGCAAACATACCGCCAATATTTGATATATGGTTTGATAACCCAAATTTTTAATTAATTGTTTCATACTTGACTCCCACCCTAAAAGCAGTCCCACAATAAAATGTCTGATCTTACTTCTCAGTCTCTATTAAGAAATAATTTCCTCGATTCCATTCACATTCACATGACATGATTCCATAAAGTATCCATAGAAATGAGCATTTTGCTCCTGGGCCAAAGGGTGCCAAGCATTCAAAGAATCCATTAATAATATATACAACTGAAACACACGCAAATATCATTCTATATTCCTTGCATAAAATATATCTTCCTTTATTCGCCCACCAAATTAATGGCAATAACGCAAAAAGAATTTGTGATAATCCTACGATAATCCCGTTATTCAATAGTTCTGCCAAAGGAAAACATTCAAAATAATAATTACCTATGCCAGTCAACCAATGCCCTTTAATTAGTTCTGGAAAACTCGATATAATATTTATACGTCCTGATGATAGTTCATTTAGATTATTGGGATTTCGTCCTGCAAAAATTATATTATCAAAAACAATAGTATAAAACGATTCACTAACAAAGACAGTGACAGTTAATATCAGAAGGATCACAATAACTATACTCTTATATTTTCTTGTTCTTGTACCTTCATCTTTGCATAATAAAAAAAATGTAACGCTCAGCAAAAAACCAATAAGAGTGGCTCGCGATCTTAGGGTAAATAAAACAAATACCTCGAACAATAGCGCTAAAATTGTTATAATATAAATAATTTTTCTATTATGGCTTTGCCTATACATTATAAAACTCACAAATAGTAAAATAATTGCTGTCAATATGATTTGTGATAAAGAATTCTTAGGTGTATATGCATATTCCGCTACACTTAAACTATTAGTACCCAATAAATAACTATACCAAACTGAGATAGAAGTAATCACTGTACTTATTATATAAAACAATCCAATTCTTCTAAATGAATCCCTATCAAGAAAAGGTGCATAGCTATATCCCATAATAAAGATAATGACAGACAAGAAGAAATTTCTATTTATCTCCGAAAAATAATTATTATTTGTAACTATCCAAAAAAACGCACAAAATACTAAAGTAATCGATGGAAATAAAATACTATGAACTCGAAACTTAACCTCTGGCACAATCGCCAAAAAGGCAACTGCCCATCCAATAATTGCTATAGGAGATGTAATTTTTAAGTCAACAAATATTGGCAATTGTGATATATTGTTTAAAAACACGGCCAAGCATATTATAATTACTAATAAATTTTTCTTTTTAATCGTCATCATTTTCTACCATTACGTTTGTGGAGCCATATATATTTTGAATTTAGGTTAATTCTAGGAATGAAATACGTAGAATCTCTAGTTGCCTGATAGTTTAATGTAGAATAAACTCTCAGATATTGCTCATTCGTCATTTTAATAGATGTTTTATCACAACCGTAAAGTGATCCATAAGGAAAGGCAAAATCCTCAATTTCACATCCTAATAGTAACTCGTGCTTTTCTTTCGATATTTCTTCCGCCTTTTCATTTCCTGTCAGTTTTCGAAATAGTTTATGATTTATGCCATGTGCTCCTATTGTACAGTGACTGCTTTTTCGCAAAACATCTAATTCGCTCTCATTAATATATCTTTCTGCCCCAAGAAATCCCGGGGAGATAAAACAAACATAGGGTATATGATTATCTTCTAAAAAGGAAATACCATTTTCCAATGCATCTTTAAAAATATCGTCAAATGTAATCATGCACGCCTTCTTTTCAAAACTTTCTTCAAGTTGATCAGGTCTAATAATTTGATACCCTTCATTCATCAATCCATTTATAAAGGTTTTGAACTCAGTCGTGCGAATTGACAAATTCACTTCCTCATTCAGAGGAGCGTCGCTAACATGGTGAATCATAAAAATTGGCACTCCGATATCGGCTGATTTTCTTTTGAACTCATAAATTTTTTGTTGCAATGAATATATTTTCCTAAACATACTTACAATTAATCTTTCTATCAATTTTAAATAGCGCCCAAGGCACCACAAAAAGTACCTTTGACACTTTCTCCACTGTTTCAGGAGAGTACTTTTTTTCAAATACTGAAATCACTTTGTCACCAATCACACAAAGTTCTGAAGCCAGTTTAAATAAAATACTAATATTATATTTATCTATTAGCTGCTTTTTGTTATCTTTTCTACACTTCCAAACATTGCTTCTTGCCTGAATCTGAACTCTTGCACGTTTAGAAGCATTTCCTCCTCTGATTCGAACTTCTACAAGTACATCAGGGATTGCCAATATAGGATTATCGGCATTAATCATCAGCCAAAAATATGAATCCTGGCCATATCTTAAATCCGGATTAAATCTCACATTCGGACAATCTACCAAATACTGTCGTTCAATCATTACGCACGGCGTAGCGATATATGGTGTATTATACCGATGAACAATTGGGATGTCTGAATCAGTCATTTTATATTCAACACTTTCTCCGCCCCCGAAAGTTCTATAACCACAATACGACCAAATGACATCATTTTTCTTCATATATTCTAATTGTGTTTTTAGTTTTTTAGGCAGCCATCGATCATCTGAATCCAAAAAGGCAATATATTTTCCCGTCGCAATTTCTATTCCTGCATTACGTGCAGTTGAAGGCCCACCATTCTCCTTTTTTATATACTTGATTTTGTTAGAATATTGTGCCAAAAATTCCGTCATATTTTCAGGTGAACCATCATTAACAACTATTATTTCATAATCTTTAAAATTTTGGAGTAATACGCTGTCTACAGCTTCCTTTAACCAATCAACACGTGCGTAAAAAGGTATAATAACACTTACTTCTGGCATTTATACTATCTCCATTATCGTATCTATATATTTTTGAGTACATACTCTTCTATTTAAATTGTTTTCAACATATGTACGTGCATTCATTCCTAATCTTTCTTTGAAACCTTCGTCTGTATATAATTTCAATATGTTATCCGTCAATCCTTCAAAATCGTCTGCAATGTTAAACAGCCCAACTTCTTCTGTTTTAATGATACTTTCCATTTCAGTCCCTGGATCAAAACTTGCTAACACAGGAGTTCCCGTTGCCATAATGCTCCATGTTTTACTTGGCATCGCGCTGCCTCCAAAACCTTTTTTGCAAGGAACTACTGAAACATCCCCTATGCTGTATACATAAGAAACTTCGCTATAGGGCTGAATAGGGAAAAAATGTACATTGTCCAGTCCGGCTGCCATTTCCTTATATTCGTCTTCCTGTGCGCCCTTTCCGAAAACAACAAATTGTATACTTTTGTGTTCTTTTAGCAGCTCTGCGCTTTTGATTATTACTTCTATGTTCTGTGCGTATCCAAGATTCCCTGCATATACAACCGTAAACTTATCCTTCGGAATATAATATTTGTCGAATAAGTAGTTATCCTCTTTAGCAATAGGATGAATCTTCTCTGCATCAATCCAATTTGGCACAACAACAATCTTCTCTTCTGGCACACCCTTATTAATGATGTTTTGTTTTATATCGTTCGAGATCACAATGATACGATCGGCATTCCTGTAAGTATAATCCTCAATCCTTCTCCCAATTCTATAGATAAATGAATTCTCTTTGGTCATTCCCGCTCCCACAAGCGAATCTGGAAATACATCTTGAAGATTATATATAAATGGTATTTTCTTCTTTTTCTTTATTATCGCTGCCATTGCACCTTGTGTTGGCGGCGTTGACTGAACGAAAATTGCATCTGCATCGAACTTTGAGGCATTGCAAATAAAAACAAAATTCATCCATAAATAACGGAGAGCTCTCTTCATGGTACTTTTGCTTTCTTTTGGAATATTTAACCTTATTATTTCGAGCCTGTTATCAATCTTTTTTTCAATTCTTCCTCGATAAGAATTACGTACCTCGTCCGTTACGCCACGTGTTGGTAAAGGTGTATATAATCTTACATTCATTCCGGATGCTGCGAAATCTTCATATAGATTTGTAGATAAATACAAACTCGCAGCCACTTCCGGCTCATAATAGGCACTATATAGTAATAAGTTCATTCTCACATTTCCTCTGCAACTACTATGTCAATTGCTCTAATAGCTTCCTCTGCAACTGCAATGGCTTTTGTAGCATCTTCACTTTGTGCAATTACAAATCCTGCTCTGTCAACGCTACTCTTAATCTCCCCTATTTGCTCACCAATACCATGGACGATTGACACTTGCTTGACACCAGGAACTTTCTCAGCATTTTCGATTCCGGTTATTTTCTTAATCGTTCCTGTATCAGTCCTCAAATATCTGATAGCAGCTCCTTTATTCCACTTTAGTTTCAGGTCCGGTCTCTCTCCGATAGCAATCCTAATACTCGCTTCAACCATATTTACGCCTGTAGATAACGGAACCAGATGCGTAGTAATACAATCCCCACCCAGCCTCGCACCAAGCTCAACAATCTTTGGTCCGCTTTGAGTAACCTTTATTTCTGTATGAGACGGACCGTTCTTTATTCCAATAGCCTTATTTGCTGCAATAGCTACCTCAGCAATTCTTTTTCTCGTCGATTCGCTTAACAAACTAGGCTGACTGTGACCCATCTCCACAAAATATGGAGCGCCTGTGGTCACCTTATCTGTTATCTGGATTACATTGATATCCCCATTCACAGCAAGCGTCTCCACACTTACTTCCGGTCCTTCCATGAATTCTTCTACAACAATCTCACCACCACGAGAATACTGAATTGTATATTCATAAGCTGTATTTATATCAGTATCGTCTTTAAGAAGGTCGACGCCCCTGCTGCCGGAATTGTCTGCTGGCTTGACAATACATTTGTAGCCACCATTTCTTACCTCTTCTACTGCTTTTAGAAAAGCCTCTTTTCCTTTTACCCGGAAATAAAGTGGAACCGGAACGCCTGCTTCTTTTAGCGCATCCCGCATAAATGCTTTATTAGTCGCCTTTAGAGCTGTGTCTTCGCTTATTCCTACTAATCCCATCTCACGACTTACCACAGCCACAGACTGCATTGGCATATCTGATGCCAAAGTCATGACACCGTCGATCTGATGTCTTTTCGCCGCTTCAAGAATTGCTGGTGTATCAATTGTACTGATAACTTCTTTCACAACATCCGGAATCTTAAATCCAACAGCATCCGGATTCATATCGGCAGCAATAACTTTTAGCCCCATTGATTTAGCTTTTTCTATCGCCGGCACCTGCAATATACTGGCGCCAAGAATCATCAGTTTTTTCATAAACATGTACCCACTCTATTTTTTTCGAACTGTCTTTTCTTCCTTGAGTATGTATGTATCACCATCTGCAGCCGTTGATCGGTTAATGTTTCTATGGCTCAAAACAGTAATTACAGTCATGAAAACAATTTTGATGTCAAACCACAGCGAAAGATGCTTGACATAATAGACATCATTTTTTAACTTTTCCTTTGTTAAAACCGCGTTTCTGTTAATCGCCTGATTATATCCGGTAATTCCAGGCCTTACAGTTAACGCCATTCTTTCTTCATCCGTATATTTATCCAAATACATAGGTGTGTCAGGTCTTGGTCCTATAAAACTCATGTCCCCTTTTAAGATGTTTATTACTTGAGGTAATTCATCAATGCTCGTTTTGCGTGCAACTCTTCCAAACCGCGTCACTCGCGGATCATCTTCTCCATTGTACGTTGAACCATCTGCGAGTCGGATGTCCGGTGCATTTACTTTCATTGAGCGCAATTTATACATTCTAAAAGGTATTCCAAACCTTCCTGTTCTTTCAGCCATATAGAAAACTGGGCCACCATCTTCTGCTTTAATAAAAATGGCAGAAATAACTATCACTATTCCTATTGGAATCATCAAAATCAAAGAACACAGCAAATCAAAAGTTCTCTTTATGGCTCTAAATGGCAAGGAACCTGACGGTTTCATCTCATTTGACATAATTAAACAACTCCCGATATTTATCAGCATCCAGATCCTTCTTATAATCTGTCATCATCACCCGAAAATCCGCATACTCAGGAACAAATCCAAAATCTTTTCTGGCCTTTTCCATCGAAAACAGATATGACGGCGTATTATTCACTACCTCCGGTTTATAAGTGATTTTCGATTTCTTATCCGGTGCAGGTGCCCATAAATCGGCAATCACTTCTGCCTGTTGCTGGAGGGTTACTCCTTGTCCAGATGTCATGTTATATAATCCATAAGTTTTCTCGCTTTTCATTGCCAGATAAAATGCACGGGCAACATCTTTTACATATATGACATCTCTACTCAAATCTTTATTTCCGTAAATGCAGATGTCTTTCCCTTCGGAGGCATTATCTATAAATATTTTCAGACCCGATTTTTTCAACTCACCATTTATATAAAGCGAATCATGAGGGCCAACGCCATAAACTGGTGGAAAGCGAAACCAGGCGTTTTTCATATTGTGCTGCTGATTGTAATATTCCAGTATGTCATTTGCGGCGTTTTTAGAAAAGACATATACTGCATGATCCCCTGTATAGATAAAATCTCTGGGTTCATCCTCAGTGATTGTTTTCTTACCCCACGTTCCACGCACATCTGCGTAGGAGCAATTTGATATAACACGTTGAATTCCATTTTTTCTACAGTACTCAAGAACGTTAATTGTTCCTATGGTATTTACCTGAAAATACTCTGCTGCATTCTCATCATAATCTAAATTTACAGGGGCATTCGCAGGAAGAAGTCCCCCCAGCAGAATGACTCCGTCTACGCCGGACTTGGGGAGCTTCTCGAAATCCTGAGGCTGTGTGAGATCCAAATTTATGTATTCTACTCCCAAAGAGTCATAATGCTCCTTGAATTTATTTTTTCTGCCTGTAACAATAATCTCGCAACTTTGTTTCAGAAACTCATCCGCTGTATAAACGCCAATAAAACTAGACGCACCTATAATGATGTACATAGATATCCTCCCTATTACGGGGAAAATATCCTCCCCATAACTAATACCGTTTCATATTTTCCTTGTCCAAAATGATGCTCCAAAAGATTACCTTCGACATGAAATCCAGCTTTTTCATAGCATCTGATCGCACGCTTGTTAGATTCAAAAACGTGCAAATAGATTTTATGTAAGTTCAAATGCTTGAAGCAGAAATCCACTAATGTATTAACTGCATCTGTCCCCCCCCCCCGCATAATCTGGGGCCTCTTCACCAATGCTGATGAACAGTTCAGCATTACTGTTAAAATAGTCAATGTTCTTAATGCCAATCGTACCAATACAGCTATTATCCACATAAATGGCGAACAATTTCTGCTTGCTGTCTGTCGTCACATTTTTTATCCATTGCTCGTGTTCATACTCAGATACAGGATATAAAGTACCGGTAAGATCACGTAAGTCTTCCCGATTAACCCACTGGTATATCAAAGAGGTATCCTCATGTGTAATTCCTCTTAACTGAACTTTTTTCCCACTAATCACTGTGTCTACCTCGTTTTCTCTTTGTAAGGGACTTCTCACACATACCCCTTCACTATTTCACAATACTTCTCAATCACATACTCCACTTCCTCATCCGTCAGCTTCGTATGCAGCGGAAGTGTAATCTCATTTTCAAACTGTCTATAAGCATTCGGATAATCTTTAATATCGAATCCCAGTTTCTTATACGCTGTCATCATCGGAAGTGGCTTATAATGGACATTCGTTGCAATACCAGCTTCCGCCATCTTCACAATGATCTCCTGCCGCTGCTCTATACCTATCCCCGGCACTCTGGTAATATAGAGATGCCCGGAGGACTGATGCTCATCGGTATAGTGTGGAAGAACCATCACACCGAGCTGCTTGAACGCCGCGTCATATCTGCTTATAATCTCCTTACGCCTTTCCAGTATTCCTTCATACCGGGACAGCTGTGCCAGACCGATGCCTGCCATGATATCTGTCATATTGCACTTATACCAAGGACCAACAATGTCATACTCCCATGCGCCAAGCTGCGTCTTTGCAAGAGCATCCTTTGACTGTCCATGGAGGCTGTAAAGCTGAGCCTGGTGGTACAGTTCTTCATCATCAATCCCCGGAATATTCCAGGTCAGTGCTCCTCCCTCGGCGGTCGTCAGGTTTTTTACAGCATGGTATGAAAAGCTAGTGAAGTCTGCTATAGATCCAATCATCCTGCCATGATAAGATGCTCCAAACGCATGAGCCGCATCTGAACAGATCGCTACTCTGCCGATAGTCTTTTGCAACTCATTTGAAGGCTTGAAGATAACCTTCTTCCCCTCTAAAATTGCAAACAGTCTGTCATAATCACATGGCACACCCCCGAGATCAACCGGAATAATGGCTTTCGTATTCTCGTTAATCGCAGCCGCTACCGCATCGTAATCCATTTCCAAAGAATCAGGCTGAGAATCAATCAAAACCAACTTCGCTCCCACATGGCACACAACAGAAGCTGATGCTGTATATGTATAAGCAGGAACGATTACTTCATCAGAAGAAGCCCCGCCGTTCTGATCATTCTGATCTCCAATTCCAAGAAGCCGAAGCGCCATCTCGGCACAGGCAGTCTGTGAGTTTAAACAAACAGCTTTGTTCACATGACAGAATTCTGCAATCCGCCGTTCAAATTCTTTTGTTTTGGGACCTGTAGTGATCCATCCGGATTTAATAGCATCCGCCGCTCCCTGTACTTCCAACTCCGTCATGTCCGGCGGAGAAAATGAAATCTTCATCTGTAGCCTTCCCTTCTCACTGTAGTGATGATAACTTCTTATGATTAATGGCATCTGTGTGGATAATCACATTCCTACCCACAATCGTATGTTGTTCTCTAAATAATTCGCTCAATCAATTGCTCTCTTCTTCACACCCGGATATCTCAGACTTTAATCCGGAAGAAATAAAGAATCTTATTTATTGCTATATTTAATGCTATCTTGTCGTCTCCAAGACCGCTGCTTTCGAGGCGGAAATGTATATGCTTTCATGCTCTCCGTTTCTTTGAGACAGAATCCCTTTTCTTCAAACGTTCTACCCATCTTTGAGACGGTTATTGACATAGCAAAAAAGGGCTATATCCAACACATACGGACTACATAATCTACGCACACCCGCCGCCCGGCTTATATGTACTCTTTTACCATGCGTCAAGCTTCCTTGAGACAGTTATTGTTTTGTAGTAACTGCACAAAAATCAGTGGCTCTACTTATCAAATCAGCACAATTTCTATGCAGCTTGTACATCACTTCCAGCATCAATTACCGTCTCAAAGACGTTGTTCCCGTTATAGCTGATTACACTCACATCCCCGAAGGTTCCTGTCTGTATCCCTTTATAAGATGCGCCGAAAGACTCTGCCGCATCCTCCACAATCAGTGCATGGTGCTGAGAACAAATCCTCTTAATCTCATCGATTTTGCCCGGGACTCCGTACAGGTGGGCCACTACAACCAGCCGGACCTCCGGATAAATCTCAAATGCCTTTTCAAGAGCCACGGGGTCCATATTCCAGGTATCATATTCCGTATCAATGAATACCGCTTCCCCGCCTTCATACGCAACCGGGTTTACCGTAGCGTCAAAGGTCATATCGGAACAAAATACCTTCTTTCCTTCCAATGTGCCATGTCCTGCTCTTGGCTGTCCGTAGAGCTTTTCTCCGCAAAGTTTCACTGCCAGATGAAGGGCGGCAGTTCCGGAAGATAAGGCTACCGCATACTTCCGTCCTATTTTTTCCGCCGTCTGCTTCTCCACCTCGTTGATATTTGCTCCAACCGTCGATACCCAGTTTGTGCGGATTGCCTCATCCACATATTTCTGCTCTTCTCCGTGCATGGTAGGAGAGGAGAGCCAGACCTTTGTCTCAAAGGGCTCAATTCCCGCAAACCTCAAATCTGTCCGGTAATCATTTGTCGTTCCCATTTTCATTTCCTCTTGCCTTATTACGCTTTTCTATCCTAAACAAAACTTTTCCATTACTCCGAAGAAGCCGGCGCCAGTACCGCAGTTGCAGCAGCCTCATCCGCCGCAATCTTCTCCCCTGCCAATTCATCTTTCTGCCGCTTCTCCATCCCCACAACCTTCCTCTCCGACGGATGGTAAGTAGTCACAATCTCCTCCACCAGCTCCACAATCCGGTCGCTGTTCTCATAGCTGGCCTTGGCCAGTTCCTCCAGCTGCCGGAGGAATTTCTCCACGTCAAAGGGAATGGGCTTTCCGATATGAATCAGCTCGTTGTCCGTCTTCTTCATCCCCTCCTCGGCCATCAGCTTCTCCTCAAAGAGCTTCTCGCCGGGGCGCAGGCCCGTATACACAATCTTGATATCCTCATCCGGCTTAAAACCAGATAATTTAATGAGGTTTCTCGCCAGGGTATCAATCTTCACCGGCTCTCCCATATCCAGCACGAAGATTTCCCCTCCCCAGGCGTAGGTTCCCGCCTGCAGCACCAGGCTCACCGCCTCCGGGATGGTCATGAAGTACCGGATGATATCCGGGTGGGTCACCGTCACCGGGCCGCCCGCCTCGATCTGCTTCTTAAACAGGGGAATCACGGAGCCGTTGCTTCCCAGCACGTTTCCGAAGCGGACCGCCACAAACTGGGTCCCGGTCCGTTCCTTATTCTTCACGCTGCCAATGCGGATGGGGTCCTGCCCGCCATTCTGGACGGATTCCCGCTTTCTGTAGCGGCTCTTTCCTCCATCGTACACCGCCATATGGTCCATGGGGTCAAAGGCCACCTGTCCGTCAATCACCTTGTCCGCATGGGCGTGGAGGAAGGGCAGCAAATCCATCCGTCCCGCCTTGCTGATGGCGTCCATACTCTGGATGATCATCTCGCAGAGCCGCTTGCTGGCTCCCATGATGTTGGTGGGGTTCACCGCTTTGTCGGTGCTGATGAGGACAAAACGCTTGGTCCCATTCTTCAGCGCCGCGTAGGCAGTCTTGTATGTACCGATGACGTTGTTCTTGATCGCCTCGTTGGGGCTGGTCTCCATGAGGGGCACATGCTTGTGGGCCGCCGCATGGTAGACGATATCCGGCTTGTAATGCTCAAACACCCAGTTAATCCTCCGGCTGTCCCGCACGGAACCGATGAGCACATCCAGCTGGAGCTCCGGATATTTTCTCCTCAATTCCTGCTCAATGTCGTAGGCGTTGTTTTCGTAAATATCGAAGATGATCAGCCGTTTCGGCTCATGTCCCGCAATCTGGCGGCACAGCTCGCTTCCGATGGAGCCGCCTCCCCCCGTCACCAGGATGGTCTGGCCCTTCAGATGCTGGAGGATTTCCTCCATATTCACCTTGATGGGGTCCCGGCCCAGCAGGTCCTCCACCGCCACCGGCTTCATCCTGCTAAGGGAAACCTCGCCGTTTGTCAGCTGGTAGATGCCCGGCAGCGTCTTCAGCTCACAGCCCGTCTCCTTGCAGATGTTCAGCAGATCCCGTCTGGTCTGGGCCGAAGCGGTGGGAATGGCCAGCAGGATCTGCTCCACCCCATATTTCTCCACTGCCTGGAAGATATTGTCCCTTCCTCCCACCACCGGAATTCCTTCCAGCAGCTTGCCCCATTTCTCCGGATTATCATCAATGAGGCACACCGGCCTGGCGTCGGAATGGCTGGAATTCAGCAGCTCCCTCAGCACAATCTGTCCCGCGTTTCCCGCACCGATGATCATGGCGTTCCGGGTCTTGCGGCCATTCTTCTGTCTCCTGCTCCGCTCCAGGGTGATGTAGCGGTAGCCGAAGCGCACTCCCGTCACCAGCATCACCTGGATGACCGGGCCGAAGATATAGTAGGAGGCCGGCATCCTCCCCTCCAGGGCCGTAATCCCGATTACATGGAAAATGGTCGTCAGCACCGTAGCCGCCAGAATCCGGTTCAGTTCATTGAAGCTGGCGAACTTCCAAATACTTCTATAAAGATGCAGACCGGCAAATACAAACAATGTAAACAAAGTATACACCGGCGCAAAGTGAACAAAGGCGTCCAGGTATTCCCGGGGAATCTGGGTGAACCTCAGGTCGAACCGCAGCCACAGCCCCATAAAGTAGGAGAAGTTTACCGCGATTATGTCATAAATCATCAGGTAAAACGCCATAATCTGCTTGTGCATCCATCCCCGCCGGAGTTCTCCGCCGTATTCACTTGTGCTGGCCTTTTTCTCACTCAAATATCCCTTACTCATACTCCCGTTTCCTCTCTGAACTCCCCTTGGCTCCTCCCAATGACAGGGGGCTCCTCCTCCCCAGGCGCTTCTGCTCCCTGTCCTCATTTTCCATCTACTCCACGGTCACGCTCTTTGCCAGATTCCTAGGCTTATCCACATCCAGCCCCCGGGCCACGCTCAGGTAATACCCCAGAAGCTGCAGGGGGATGATCGCCAGGCTGGTGGCAAAATGCGGGTCCGTCTTCGGCGTGTACACCGTAAAGTTCACCGTATCCTCAATCTCATAATTCCCGTAGCTGGTCAGCCCCATCAGATAAGCGCCCCGGCTCTTTACCTCCACCAGGTTGCTCAATGTCTTCTCATAGAGCTCCTCCTGGGTCAGCACGCCGATGACCAGGGTCCCGTCCTCAATCAGACTGATGGTGCCATGCTTTAACTCTCCCGCCGCGTAGGCCTCGCTGTGAATGTAGGAAATTTCCTTCATCTTCAGGCTGCCCTCCAGGCAGATGGCGTAGTCGATACCCCTGCCAATCAGGTAGGCGTCCTTGGCGTTTGCGTACTTAGCCGCAAACCACTGAATGCGCTCCTTGTCCTCCAGGGCCCGCTCCATCTTCTCCGGCAGGCTCATCATTTCCTGGATATACCCGGCGTACTGCTCCTTGCTGATTTCCTCCCGCACCAGGGCGAACTGTACCGCCAGGGCATAGCAGGCAATCAGCTGGGTGCTGTAGGCCTTGGTGGTCGCCACGGCGATTTCCGGTCCTGCCAGGGTGTAAAATACATTGTCCGCCTCCCGGGCAATGGAGCTTCCCACCACATTGACGATGGCCAGGGTCCGTACCCCTTTCTCCTTGGCAAGGCGCAGGGCCGCCAGGGTGTCAGCCGTCTCCCCCGACTGGCTGATGACCACCACCAGGGCGTTGGGGTCCAGGAGAGGTCTGCGGTAGCGAAACTCCGAGGCCAGCTCCACCCGGACGGGGATTTTTGCCAAATCCTCAATCACATACTGGGCCGCAACCCCTACATGGTAGGCGGAGCCGCAGGCCACAAACTGGATTTGGGAGATAGAGCGGATTTCCTCGTCCGTCAGATGAATCTCCGACAGGTCAATGTTCCCGTTCTTTACCACAGAATTCAGGGTATCCAGAGCCGCTCTGGGCTGCTCGTGGATTTCCTTCATCATGAAATGCTCGTAGCCGCCCTTTTCCGCAGCTTCCGCATCCCACTTGATTTCCGTCAGCTCTTTTTCAATCTCTTCCCCATCCAGGTTGTAGAAATGGACCTCCCCCGGCGTCAGTCTGGCCATCTCCAGATTGCCGATGTAGTAGACGCTCCTGGTGTACTTCAGAATAGCCGGAACGTCGGAAGCCACATAGGTTTCCCCGTCTGCCAGCCCGATAATCATGGGGCTTTCCTTCCGGGCCGCCCAGATTTCTCCGGGATAGTCCTTAAACATCACGCACAGAGCGTAGGAACCTCTGACCCGCACCATGGTCTTCGCCAAGGCGTCCACCGGGCCCAAATTGTATTTTTTATAATAATAGTCAACCAGCTTCACCACCACTTCCGTGTCCGTATCGGAATAGAAGCGGTAGCCGTGCTTTAAAAGCTTCGCTTTCAGCTCCTGGTAATTTTCGATAATTCCGTTGTGAACCCCAACGACTTCCGATTCCACTGGTCCGGAACCGGAGCGGCTGCAGTTTCCGCTTACGTGGGGATGAGCGTTTGTCTGGCTGGGCTCTCCGTGGGTGGCCCAGCGGGTATGGCCGATGCCGCAGGTGCCGGCTAAGGCCCTTCCATTGTCAATCTTCTCTGCCAGATTTTTCAGTCTTCCTTTAGCTTTTACCACTTCCGCCAGATTCTCTCCGTCCCGGACCGCCAGTCCGGCGGAGTCATATCCACGGTATTCCAGCCTGGAAAGCCCTTCCAGCAAAATGGGGGCCGCCTGCTGTTTTCCCGTAAAACCTACAATTCCACACATGATTTTTCTCCTCCCGGTCGTGTTTTTCTATCCGGATTTTTTCTCCTCCTGGCGAAAACTGCCTGTCCGGCAAGGTCATCCGGACAGGCAGGATTTCATCCTCATCTTTCGTGCCTGCCGCAGTCTCTCCTTACCGTCTGTACACCACTGTCAGCGTTCCGGAACCGGGAAGGGTTACCCACAGGGTCTTGGAAGCTGTGTCAATCCGGCTGGGGGTGATAAGTTCCCATCTTCCGGTATGGTTGTTGAAGTAAAGGACCTGCACGGTTCCCAGTCCGTCAATCAGGTTGGGAACATACAGGGGCACCTGAACGCTTCCCAGCTTCTCAACGGCGGTCCCGACTTCTCTGGTCATAATGGCGTGGGTTCCGATAAGGGCGTTGTAGCCTGTCAAATCCACACCAGGCACCGTTTCATTTAAGTTATTTCCACTGTTGATTCCGCTGATAGTAGAGAGCACCGTTTCCGGCAGACCTACGGTAGCTCCGCCGCCCTGAACCAGCTCCAGGGCAGTATCTCCTACTACGGCCTGACCCCGGCTGTCCAAAGTTACCGTAGTGCTTCCCTCCTGACCGGTAACAGACTGTCCTTCCTCAACGGTCAGAACATCGTTGAGGGCGCTGGTACTGGAGTTTAATGCCCCAGTACTGCTTCCAGTGCTGGTGGTCAGCCCCATTCTCTCCTGATAACGGCGCAGAGCCTCTCCCAGGTCGCCGCCGCCACCGCCGCCGCTAACATGGGCTCCGGTATCCGGGCTGTTCGCCGCCATTACAGAGGCCGCCTGAGAAATCGCCAATACGGAAATCATCGCCCCTGCCAACAATACTTTTCTCTTTCTCATTTTCCTTCATTCCTTTCTGCATACGCTTTTCTATCAACCTTTATTATTACTGTCTATCTACTCCTCTGCCCGGTAAAACAATTCCAGGACAATGGGAAGTATCTCATTCAAATCGGGGAAATACACATCGTAGAGATTGGTCTCCTCCGCCTCGCCCGGCAGAGTGATCATATCCGCTTCCGTCAGTGTCTGGCTGCTCTCCAGGAAAGTCAGCGCCAGATCCATATATTCCCCCTTGTCCAGGTCGGTCACCATATAGGGCTGCAGCTCGTTTAACATCCGCTCCGCAAATCCTTCCTCTCTGGCCGCCTGCCTCTTTGCCGCCTCCGCGAACCCCTGAATGTAGGCTTTGTGCCTCTCGGTGCGCTCCAGAGCGGTCTGGGGACGGCTGGTATCCCGGTAGCGGATAAATTTCTCCGCCAGTTCTCCCTGAAGGGTTACCTGCGCCCCCGGCACGAAGGATGGATCCGCCGCTTCCATCCCTTCTTCCTGAATGGTCACGGTCACTCCTCCCACCCCGTCGTTCAGAAGAGGCAGGGCTCCGGCGCTTACCGCCATGTAACCGTCAATGGGAAGACCGTTCAGCAGCGTGGAAACCGCCTCAGACATATACTGACAGCTCAGCTCCCTGCCGTCGCCGTAAGCGTAGGCCAGAGTCAGATGCTGGATATCCTTTCCCAGTACATTTCCGCTTAAATCTGTCAGGGTAATCAGCGTCATAGTGTCTCTGGGGATCATCAGTATTTTCACCTGATTCCGCACCGTATCCTGGGCCACCAGGAAAATTCCGTCGGACTGTCCGCCGGAGCCGGCTACCTGAGGCTCCTCCAGAGTATCCGTCCGGTCGATTCCCATACAAAGAATGGCTTTTACGTAGGTATTTCTCCGGTAGGTCTTACCCTCATATTCCAGAACTTCGCTGCCTGTCTGTGCGGCAGTCTCCTGAGCCTGGCCTTCCCTCCATGCCCTGGCCTCCGCTTCCGCCTGCTGCCGCTGCTGGTAGAGGCCTGCGCTGTACCAGATGAAAGCCGCTCCAAGGATTACCGCTCCGGCGCCTGCCAGAACCTTCCATCTATCTCTTTGCTTCTTCGTATTCTTTGTATTTCTCGTATTTCTTGTCATAATACTTCTTATAATAACGGTTATAATACTTGCCGGACCGTTCTCCTCCCGTCTTGCTGAGAACCGCGCCCAGCAGCCGGCAGCCGCTGCGCTCCAGCTGGCTCTTCACCTTCTGGACCAGCCGGTAGCTGGCGCCTCCGCTCTCGATCACCAGCACGGCTCCGTCGCATTTGCTGGCCACAATGGCTCCGTCAATCAGATTTCCCATGGGAGGCGTGTCCACCAATATGTAATCGTACTGTTTCCTGGCCTCCTCTATCAGATTCTCAAACAGCTTGTCCTCCAGAAGTTCCGCAGGATTGGGAGAATAGGGACCCGCCAGCACCAGATCCATGTTCTCCACATTGGTAGGGTAGATGATTTCTTCCATGGTTTTCTGGCCACTCAGGTACTGAGAGAGGCCATTGACCTTCCCACGGATTCCATGACGAACCGCCACAACCGACTTGCGGATATCCGCATCGATGAGAAGCACCCTCTTGCCAATGCTTCCAAAGGACTGCGCCAGGGAAAAGGTGGTGTCGCTCTTTCCTTCATCCGGCAGGGAACTGGTAAACATCACAGCCTGGATGCCGCTGCCACAGAACTGGATATTGGTCCTCAGTGTTTTAATCGCTTCATTGTAAAAATAATGGTCGTTCCCAATCTGTTCCAGAACCAGCTGCTGATTCCTGCATTCCATCATGATTCTTTTCCCCTCCCTTCCTCTCTCGCTTCTCCGGCGCGGGGCTGCCTTCTGCGGCTCTTGCGCTCTCTTACCGTATGCTCCTGTTTCACATTGTTTGCCGGATGCTCTCCCGCTTCCGAGGAAAGTTCCTTTCCTGCTGCCGCTTCCGCCTGCTGCCGAAGCTCATCGCTGTCTTCCCTCTTTTTTCCCGTCTCCGCGGAATCTTCCTGAGATCCATAGGGGCCATAATGACCGTATTTCTCATAGGTTCCTTTTCCGGTTTCCGCATCCTCCCTGGGAATGGAGGCCAAAACCGTAAGACCAAGATAGCGCTCCACATCGTCCTCTGTGCGGATGGTATCATTGAGAATCACCCTCAGGCAGATTACACCGCAGACCGCCATAGCGGCAAGCAGCCCTGCAAGCATGCCGTTTCTCCTGGCGCTGGGAGCCGAGGGAGCGATTGGTACCACTCCGTTTTCAATGATTTTGGGCGGAACCATTTCCATAATGTCTGCGATGTACTGAGAAGATACGGCCGCCACCTCGTCCACAATAGCCTTGGCCCGCTGAGGATCCGAGTCTGTAGCGGAGATGGAAAGGATACGGGTATCCGCCGGGTTTTCCAGGCTCAGCTGCCCTCTCAGTCCTACATAATCCGTTTCCAGCTGCAGATTGTCGATTACCTCCTCCAGCACCGGCCGGCTGGTCACTACTACCCGATAGTCGTTGGTCAGCTGGCTACCGATCTGCAGATCCGCCAGAGAAGTAAGGGTTGTTTCCTTTGATAAGACATACACCATAGCCGTAGAAGTATAGACAGGCGTCATCAACATCTTGGTGTAAAGCACTCCGGCGCCGGCGCCAAGGACCAAGGCCAGAATGATCAGCCAGATTCTTCTGCGCAGCGCCTCCAGCAGCTCAAGCAAATCAATCTGGATTTCGTCGTTCGCTTCATAAGTCTTTTCCATAGCATTTTCATTCCTTTGTTTCTTCTTCTCACTAAGGTTCCAGCAGTCTGTCCTGAAGAATGCAGCTGGGATTGGAAACCATCAGCTGATGCAAAAGGCCCTTTCCCCCCTTTTTTTCAATCCAGTGCTGAACCTCCTCTGTTCTTGGAGGCCTGTAATTCATCCTGTGCATGTCCGTTGCCAGAAAATGTACATTTCCCTCCAAAAGCTGTCTCCTGCACCAGCGGGTCACCGGGCTGAGCATGTTTCCCGCTAAGCTGGAATAATTAATCTGTATGTATCCTCCGCTCCGGATCAGTTCTTTTAGCCGCCCCTTTTCAAACAGGCTGTGGTACCGTTCCCCATGGGCGATCACCGGCAGATATCCTCTTTCCAGAAGCCGTCTGGTCCCTCTGAGAATCACAGCCGCGGAATCTTCCGGCATAAATTCCACCAGCACGTACCGGCTTCCCGCCAGTGTCAGAGCCTTTCCCTGATCCAAATATTCCGTTATATCCTCGAAATACAGGATTTCCTGCCCCAGACTAATCCCCACCGGCTCAGGATTCCGCTCTTTCTCCAACAGTTCCAGTTTCTCATACTTTTCCAAAATTAAATCCAAACCAGATTTTCTGTTAAAATGCGGAGTCGCGATAATGTGTCCAAAGCCCTGCCGGGCCGCCGCTTCCAGCAGACCAGCGCTGTCCTCCCAATCTGCCGCTCCGTCATCCACCTGAGGAAGAATATGCGCATGAATATCAATCCAGCCTTCCATAACTGACTCCCTCTTTCATGTCTCTCATATCTCGGTGTCCCCTGTGTTGTGCTGCCGCGCGGTTCCGGAAATCATCCCGCCCTCTGGCAGAGGTTTAGCGGATTTGCGTCTGCCTCTGGCAGCAGCATATATAAAATACGCCGCCATCAGAGGCAGATAGTCAAAAGCAAAACCTGAGATGTAAACAATCAGACATAATATCGATTATGTCTTAAAAGCAAGTCATAATTTCCAAAACACATTTCTTTACAAGACGAATTTTAACACGTACTCCTGATATTTTCAATACTTTTATCTTACGGAATTTGGTTTTTTATTCGTACACCTCTTGGTAAGAATGTCCATTTTCCGGGACTTTTTGCCGGTCTCCGAGCATTTTAATTCCCTTTTTATACCATTTTTGATAATATTTTTCTATTTTAGCTCTTTCTGTCAAATTTGCGTAAAATAAAAAAACATCCGACCTTTTTCTGTCGAATGTTTTCCCTTCTATTTTCACATGATCAATCGGATTCCTGCCAGCACTGCCAGATGTACCGGATAAAACCAGTAGAAAAACATGGGATGCGGATTCCTCCCCCTCTGTCCATTGTACATCCATATAAAGACCAGGGACAGGGAAGCGGCCAAAAAGAATTCCTGACTGACAAACATCAGAAAAATTACCAGCGCTCCCGCCAGCTGTCTGCCCCGGCTGTCCCTGGACCAGAAAAACCAGACGATCAGCAATACTCCCATGACATCATAATCTGTGCGCAGGATCCATGCAATTATACTGCCCAAAACGGCAGCCCAGGTCAATGCCAAATTTTCCCAAAACCATCCTTTCCCCCATGCCATGGAGGCTGCCCACAGTACGCCAAGGCCGATGGCCAAAGTCCAGAATACATTTTGCCGAAGCCCATACACCCCGCTGCCCCAAAGTGCCAGGTCATAGGGTATTTCCGAAACCGCTCCTAAAAACAACAGACGGAGCAGGTATCGTCTCCTGCTCCTGGTATGGATAAATCCCTCTGTCAAAAGGAAACTGAAAATAATAAAAGCCGGTCTTCCCACCTGGTTCGCCAGCCAGACCATATGGAGATTTCCCTCTTCCGCCAGGGCAATCCCCATATGGTTCAGCGTCATGGAAAGAATGGCAATCCATTTTAAGCCGGTTCCGTCAAGGCCCCGGAAATCGTCAGATTTCAAAGCTTCCAACCACCCGGGCTCCCTCCGGCAGCCCTAAATCCTTTTGTTCCGGTTTCAGATTCCAAGCACCGTGAAGGCCGCTCTGCCGGGTCATAACCATAGCAAAGTGGTGCATAACAATTCCCGTATTTAATGCCTCATTCTCCCCCGTAGTCATCTCGTCCTCCAGAATAATCAGGTAAATTTCATGGCCGTCCATAATAAAGCGGAAGGGCTGGCGGTTTAAGGCCGTAGGCGCGCAGCAGGCCGCAATCAGCGCCCGGTAGAGATTAGAGTTTCTGGGCCAAAGGTCAATCTGGGATGGCGTTCCCCATTTTCCCTCATAAACCGCATCCTCAATATATAGCTTAGGAGCAATCAGGCCGGACCGCTTCTTCATATGGATATCGGAAGGACTCTTTATGTCAATCCGCATAGTCCCCAGCTCCGCTTTTTCATATCCGTAAGCAATCAGAGCCGCCGGCCGTTTGTCCGAAATGATGCCCAGCTGTTCTTTCAGCTTTCCTCCGTCCAGAATGGTAATCCAGCAGCTTCCAAGCCCCAGCTGGGTCAGCTTCAGGACCATGTCCTCCCCTGCAAATCCGGCATTTTCCAGCGCCAGCTCCTTCTCCTCCGTCAGCAGGACCATGTAGTAAGGCGCTTCCACCATAAAGCCGTGATAGCCCGCGCAGCCGGAGAGCTGTTCCAGAATGTCCCCCTCAAAGTACCGCCACTCCACCGCAGTCCCGGGCGTCAGACATTCGCAGCGGTTCCCGTAGTCCTCAATCTCACTGCGGGTCTTGTCGGAAATCTTCTTGGCCGTAAAGGAGCGGACCGATTTTCGGGCAATCGCCAAATCGTAATAGTTCATAAACACCATCCTTTCCTAAAATATACAATAATTATGTAATAAGTGCTTTTAGTTTACTTCTGCTTCGTATCATTTTTAATAGCATCGCTTTTTCTTCTGGGGGTATCTTCCTGCTGGATGTCTGAATCGTTTCCTCGATAATTTCCATAACTGTTTCATATTTGTTTTTTATATGAATATCAGAAATAAATCCAACAGCTGATTCATGGTCTAACGCTGACTCTGTTTGCTGCAAATAGTGTTTTTTTAATTCTTTAAACTGTTCCCTGCTTCCTATGATGCACATAGAGTTCAAATCCTGGTCCAACATGTTTCTTTTTGTCTGCGCTGACATAATACTATCCCAATCAGTAGTACCGACACGTGAATACATGTTACCCACCAGCCACCCTAGTTTTGCCTTAAACTCATCCGACAACTCCATTTTCTTAGCCTTTAAACACTTCTCATAGTGCTCATCGCTTTTCAGAGCAATCGACACTTTCAGATATGCCACCATAGATTCCTGAAAATCCAGCGCTTCTTCTTTATAGAGAAAGAAATATTCCGGCTCTGTATTGTTATAAACACGTTCAACAAGTTGATATGCCCGGTCTCGGTTCTTTTCATCCATAAGCAGAAGTCCCTTTACTTCTTCAGCATACTTACCATTTAGCAAAACCTTTTTCAAAAACTCTGTATAATCCTTCACCGCCGCTAAGGTTATGTATGGCGTCTTGCATTTTTTCCCATTTCTCCGAACAAGGTCGCAGCTCTGCGATAAGACCATAAAATATTTATACTGCTTGTTCAAAAAATAAGGATGAACAGTCTTCAAAACTTCCATCAGCTCCTCTGTAGGATTCAAAATATCTCCCTGGCAAAGGGACTGCATGTCCGGATTTGATTTATACGTAAAATGAATACTTTTGTCAATCGAATATTCATTAGTTCCGCTCTCTAAAGACATTAGCATCCTCCTAACATCTTATTAATTTTTCGATATGTCTCTTTTATTTTTTCATCTGCATAATTTATTTTTCTATAGCCGGAAAATACCTGTTCTCTCTCCCCCTTCTGAATCATTTTTACGATTTCAATATCAGACCGTGGAGCTGTTTGAGTATTTGCCTGCACTCTTTTATGATTCTGAAAATAAACAGACTGGCCAAACTCTACTTTTCCAGATTTCGTATCAATCATGGTTCATTTTCCTCCATTTCATAGCCTAAACCACATAAAAGTTCACGGCATCCATCAATAAATTCCCTTATATAGGTCAAATCAAAATCAGGCTTATCCTCTATTTCTGAATGATGCTCGTTAAAATGTACCTTTAATCTGCTATCTTCCAAGCTGGAATCCATATTTACGATTTTATCCCGGTTCCGCAAAGTTCGGCTTATTCTTGTAGCAATCACCTCATATCCGCTCTCTATAATTGCATTCGTATCAGCCATCGAATCTAAAACCTCTGCAAAGACTGTTCCACCGTCCTCGATAAAATCAATATTAAGTCCATATGCATACAATTGAGTTGTAAATGCCTTTTCAATAAAGTTATTTAAACATTTGCACAAATTACCAATTGTGTCACTATCCATATTGATTGCCGAAAAGACCATCTTGTCCTGACCCGGCGTAACGATTATTCCATTTCCGCGGTATAATACTGAAAATTCAGAGCCCTGACCATTTACGCCAATTTCAAGTTCTTTTTTCTCGAATATATGTTGTGCCATCCAATCCGGCTGAATATAAAGTTTATTCCAGTCGCCAACCAATACCACACTCAACGAATCTTCAATTAAAACCATTTTTTCTCCTTTTGTAAGTACCTGAAACACATTTCTGCTTTATATATATTATACGCTATAAAGCAGCTTTTTGTCATAATTTTCAACAAAATCTATATAAAATTCTTTTATTTTGTTCAATAGAGACTCAACTCCGAAATATTCGATTTGATTCGAACGATTGGAGCGGCTGAATTGCCAATAAAACAGCCAGAAGGCCAGAAAATTGTTTTGATGTCCCGGCAGCTGTTCACCCGCCGCCAGGACATTCAATCATAATTTACGCTTTTAGTAGAACAGCCGGTTCACCGCGCTGAAAATACCGCGGATGGATGCTCTGGTAATATTGGAGCTGACGCCTACGCCGTAGGTCACCCGACCGGTGGCCTGATCCATCAAATGAATATAGGAAGCCGCCTGAGCGCCGGAACCGGCGGTCAGCGCATGCTCACTGTAATCCAGAACCTTGATCTGGATTCCCAGAGCCTCTTCCATACCTCTCTGAATCGCGTCAATGGGACCGTTTCCTACACCGTCAAAGGTTTTCTCAATACCGTGATCCGTATAGGTTACATGGGCCAGTGTAGCAAACTCGCCGTCTCCTGTCTCCGTATCGGTAATACGGCACCTGCGGAAATGCAGCGGTTCCTTCCGGTCCAGATAATTCTTGCGGAATTCGTCCATAATCTGCTCGGGTGCCACCTCGCCCTGCTGCTCGGCAATCTTCTGAATGACGTCCGCGAACTCCTTATGCATGCCCTTAGGCAGCCTGAAGCCGTAGAAGGTATCCATCACAAAGGCTACGCCGCCCTTTCCGGACTGGCTGTTGATACGCACCACAGGTTCGTACTTGCGGCCGATGTCTGCCGGATCGATGGGCAGATAGGGAACCTCCCAGTAGGGATTCTTCCTCTCCTCCATGGCATGCATGCCCTTGTTGATGGCATCCTGATGAGAGCCGGAAAAAGCCGTAAACACCAGCTTGCCCGCATAAGGGTGTCTGGGGGGGATCTCCATCTTTGTGCAGCGCTCGTAAACCTCCGCAATCTCCCGCACATTTTCAATATTTAACTCAGGATTGATTCCCTGAGAGAACATATTGTAAGCAATCGTCAGAATATCCACATTTCCGGTACGCTCGCCGTTTCCGAAGAGCGTTCCCTCCACGCGATCCGCTCCTGCCAAAAGAGCCAGTTCCGTAGCAGCTACGCCCTCACCCCGGTCGTTGTGCGGATGTACGCTCAGAATGATGCTCTCACGGTTTTTAAAGTGAGTATTCATCCACTCGATCTGATCTGCGTATACATTAGGCGTGGTCATCTCCACTGTAGAGGGCAAGTTGAGAATAATAGGATTCTCCTTGGTAGCGCCCCAGGTCTCCTGAACCGCGGTACAGATATCAAGAGCGAAATCCAGTTCCGTACCGGTAAAGCTCTCCGGAGAGTATTCCAGAATAACCTTGGTATCGCATTCCGCCGCGTAGCGCTGTACCAGCTTGGTTCCCACAACGGCAATATCCTTAATCTCCTCTTTGTCCTTATGAAATACCACATCCCTCTGAAGAGTGGAGGTGGAATTGTAAATATGGACAATGGCTTTTGGAAGGCCCTTCAGCGCCTCAAAAGTCCTCTTAATCAAATGCTCCCGGCACTGCACCAGTACCTGAACCGTTACATCGTCAGGAATTAACTTCCGCTCCACAAGAGTTCTGAGAAAGTCAAACTCAATCTGGGAGGCAGCAGGGAATCCCACTTCGATCTCCTTAAAGCCCAGTTTCACCAGAAGATTGAACATCTCAACCTTCTCCTCCACCACCATAGGCTCTACCAGCGCCTGGTTTCCATCACGCAAGTCCACGCTGCACCAGATGGGAGCCTTCTGAATCTCCTGATCCGGCCAGGTTCTCTCCGGAAAATCCACAACGGGAACACGCTTATATCTCTGATAATTTAACATATCTTTTCCTCCATTCATCATTCATATTTCCGCCCCTCGGACGGTTACGACTCCATGTGGTTTATCTTCGCTTCTGCTTTTCTTGATCGTCCTCAGCCCAGGACGGGCAGTCGCTCCACTACGCCGTAATGTCTGACGATGAACAGAACTACCTTTAATGGTTCAGCCCCATCTTTCATCATTCCTTTTTTATCAATCTGTGCCCCAGCAGTTTCCGGAAGCTTCCTGCTCCCTCGCCTTTGGGTGCGTATTGATTATTATAGCACAGGGCCTTTCATCAGGCAAGAAAAAGGCTTTCTTCCCGGTATTCCCAATAGTTATGGGAGCCATATCTTCTCAACTGCGATGGACCTTGTGCCTCGGGTCCAAACGGATAATTTTGTAATACCCTGATTCAATTACAACATGAATCCGAAACGCTTCTGTCACCTCGTAATGGTAAACCTGCATTCCTTTATAACTGTCACTTGTATCAGGCTTTCTTGCATACATCCGATCAACCTGGGTCACCGTCATCTGCGATACTTTATTGAGAAATGCCTGAAATTGTTTAACATTTTCAGGTGTTAATTCTTTGAACGTATATCCGTTCTCCAAAGGATATTTAAAACATAGTTCAAAAGGCGCCTCTCTGTTCTGCCTTTGTGTTAATTTCGCCATAAATCAATTCCCGCAGTAAATTGATTTATAGTAAGATGCCATGGTGTTTGGAGAAATAACAACCGTACATCTTTCATCCGGCTCATAGCCCTTCCGGGCCTCAAGCCATGGCAGCTCTCTATGGGTTAATGCCTCCAGTGCATTCCCGGTATTCTCCCCATAGGTGTCCCATACATCCTCCAATAACCGGCGGTCTTCCTCCTGAAGATTGATATTTACATGTCCCTTAATTCGGATCGGGTCATATCCAAATGATTTAAATCGTTCCCAAAGAGCCGGAGAGACCGGTCCATGAACCCATGCCTGAAAATCTGTATCTTCCAGCCGATACCCTTTTAGCGCATAGCACCATGCCTGAGCATAATAACATAATTTCTGCAGCTTTTTTTGTGTCATTTCTTCTTTTAGAAGGAACCAATTGGCAATATCAAAAACAGAATATCTTCCCGCTTCATCTGCTGTAATATCCGAGATTCCATTCTGATTGATATATACATACGTTTCTGTATTTGCAGGGATTGCTGATGTTGTAGTTGTATAGGAATTATATTCATCATATGCGGTTGTTTCTGCCGCATTATATCCTATATTCCGAACCTCTTTCATATATGATTTCCTCCCCTCCAACACCTACGGTCATTTCTGGCTGGTCGGACGATAAATCATGCCGCCATCCTTCAAAGTTCACCTTATTCTGTATTGCTGGCTGACCATCCGGCGTTGTTCCTCTAACCACAACGCCTTCTGTCGAAAAATAATCCGAACCGCCGATCACGCTTTCCAGCAGGCACCTCCGTACCGAGTAAGAACCATTTATTTCCGAAAGTAAAAATGGTTTGCTAAAAAGCAGTTCATCGTTGATATCGTCATATATTTTCTTAATCAATTCATATTCTTCATCATTGGGGTTACGAATATTAAGACCTAGCTCGTTCCGGGCCTCTCTCCTGTTAATCGTATAATCATGGCTTCCTGATTCACTGCAGAGAAAATCTATAATTCTTTTTATTTTTTCCGGATCAGTAACCTGATTTTGGAGCAGTTTTTTCGCCATCATTTGAATCTGCGCCTTTGAACGGTATACCTCGCCCAGCACTAATGGATGCACAAAATCCGTCAATTTTTCAAAAATGCTGGTCAACGAAGCGGTGTCGCTTATGCCCAGTTCGTCTTTAGCAAATCCCAAATAGCCTTTTACCGCTTCCACACTAACAGGATATATGCTTCCCTCTACCCTTGGATTTAATAGAGTATGCAGACTTGGATCAATGGGACCTAATGTGGCTTGCTTCGTCATAACAATTTCGTTGGCGCCAAGGCTTATAATCGTTCCCGCGCTGTGAGCCTTATAGGGCACAACTACCTGTAAATTTTCACAGTACATGCGCAGTAAATTCACAATATTTCTTGCCGCAGAAGTATTACCCCCGCGAGTATACAAAAATAGTGAAATCTTATCACAGGATAATCTCATCTTGTCTAAATGGTCGATAAAATATTCTATTACATCCGGCGCTATCTGAGCCGCCATATTAGGTCGGTCGCTTGTAATGTAAACGAGAAGTTTGCTTTCAAATAACTGCTCCAACTTGCGATAGTAAGGAACCCTTTCCCTATACATCCGGAATATACACCTCCCAAAGCTTTCCACCCATTTTATCCATCACGCAGTTCTACAACAGATGTCCCCTCTGCTCAATCACCTTCACCACCTGATCCACACAGGACTGGCAGGTTTCCAGGTCCTTGGCTTCCACCATCACCCGCACAAGAGGCTCCGTTCCGGACTGGCGCAGCAGGATTCTGCCTTCATTTCCCAGGCGCTCCGCTACCTTTTTCGCCTCTTCCTGGACAGCCGGGTCGTCCTGGGCCGCCTGCTTATCCTTCACCCGCACATTTTTCAGTACCTGGGGATAAACCGCCAAGGGAGCCGCCAGTTTGGAAAGAGACTCCTTCTTCTCCAGCATGACCTCCATCACCTTCAGGGAGGTGAGGATGCCGTCGCCGGTGGTGGCGTGCTTGCTGAAAATAATGTGTCCCGACTGCTCGCCGCCCAGGCAGTGACCGGTCGCCGCCATATTTTCATAGACGTACTTGTCGCCTACCGCCGTCTGCACGTAGGAGATTCCTTCTTTCTCCAGGGCCTTGTACAGCCCCAGATTGGACATCACCGTGGTAACGATCGTATTGTGGAACAGGCTGCCCTGCTCCTTCATGTATTTTCCGCAGATATACAGAATGGCGTCTCCGTCGATTATGCGTCCCGTCTCATCTACCGCGATGCACCGGTCCGCATCTCCGTCGTAGGCAAATCCCACATCGCAGCCTTCCGCCACCACGTATTTCTGCAGTTCCTCAATGTGGGTAGAGCCGCAGTTCAAATTGATGTTCAGGCCGTTGGGTTCGTTGTGAATCACATGGGTTTCCGCTCCCAGGGCATCAAATACATTCTTTGCAATGGCGGAAGCGCTTCCGTTGGCGCAGTCCAGAGCCACCTTTTTGTTCTTGAAGGAGCGGGTGGCAATGGAAATCAGATAGCCGATGTAGCGGTTCCTGCCCGCGGCAAAATCCACGGTTCTTCCGATATTTTCCTTCACCGCCAGGGGAAGGGGGCCGCTCTTTCCGTCCAGATAGTCCTCAATCTGACTGATGACGTCCTCCTCCAGCTTCTCCCCTTTCTCATTGATTACCTTAATACCGTTGTCGTAGAAGGGGTTATGACTGGCGGAAATCATGATTCCGCAATGGAATCCTTCCGTCCGCACCACATAAGATACGCTGGGGGTCGTGGTTACATGAAGCAGATACACATCCGCCCCGGAGGCAGTCAGTCCCGCTACCAGGGAATATTCAAACATGTAGCTGCTGCGTCTGGTATCCTTGCCGATGACCACCCGGCAGCGCTCCGGTTTATTTTTCTCTCCGTAATACCAGCCCAAAAAACGGCCCACCTGAAAGGCGTGCTCCACCGTCAGGTTGACATTGGCCTCGCCCCGAAATCCATCCGTTCCGAAATATTTTCCCATTATTTTTCTATCCTTCCTTCTTTTTTCGCCGCGGGGAGGCGGAGCTGTTACTCCGCCTCACTCAAAACCTTCAGATAGCGCCCCAGTGCATCCTGCCAGGAAGGCAGCCGCTCAAAGCCGTTTTCCGTCAGCTTTTCCTTGCTCATCCGGCTGTTAAAAGGCCGCTTTGCCTTGGCCGGATAGGAAGCGGAATCTACCGGAGTCACCTTCACCTCGTCCATACCCGCCTGGCGGAAAATCTCGCAGGCGAATTCATACCAGCTGCAAAGGCCCTCGTTGGTGGCGTGGTAGCGTCCGTACCGGTCCGTCTGAATCATATCCACCAGGAGCCTTGCCAGATCGTAGGTGTAGGTGGGGGAACCAATCTGGTCATCCACCACGCTGACCGCTCCCCGCTCTTTTCCCAGACGGAGCATGGTCTTGATAAAGTTCTTGCCGTTCAGCCCGAATACCCAGGCGATGCGCACGATGAAATACTTCTTCAGAAGCTGCTCCACCGCAATCTCGCCTTCATACTTGGTCAGACCGTAGACATTTAAAGGCTCCCTGTAATCATCCGGCTCCCAGGGGCGCTCCCCCTGGCCGTTGAACACATAGTCGGTGCTGATATACATCATGGGAATATCCAGTTCGCTGCAGACCCTGGCAATATTTTTCGTGCCTTCCCCGTTGACCCTATGGCACAGCTCCCTGTTATCCTCCGCCGCGTCTACTGCAGTATATGCGGCGCAATGGATCACTGCCTCAGGGGCAGCAGCTTTTATTACACGCTCGCAGGCCTCGGCGTCCGTGATATCCATCTCTTCCATGTCCACACCGATTCCTTCCAGGCCTCTCTTTGCCAGCTCGTTCATCACGTCATGGCCCAGCTGGCCTTTAACGCCGGTTACGAAAACTTTCATCCGAATTTCCTCCTTACAGCCTGTCTCCATACATCTTGTCAAAATACTTGCTGTACTCCCCGCTCAATATATTCTTCCACCACTCCTGGTTATCCAGATACCACCGGATGGTCTGCTGGATTCCCGTGTCGAAGTTGTACTTCGGCTTCCACCCAAGCTCCGTCTCAATCTTGGTGGGGTCGATGGCATAGCGCATATCATGGCCCGGGCGGTCCTTCACGAAACGGATCAGGCTCTCCGGCTTTCCAAGGGCCTTTAAGATGGTCTTTACCACTTCCAGGTTGGTCCGCTCATTATGGCCTCCGATGTTGTATACCTCTCCCTCGCGGCCCTTGTGGATTACCAGATCGATGGCCTCGCAGTGGTCCGATACATGGAGCCAGTCCCGCACATTCTCCCCCGTTCCGTATACCGGCAGCTCCTCGTCCGCCAGGGCGCGGCTGATCATCAGAGGAATCAGCTTCTCCGGGAAATGATAGGGGCCGTAGTTATTGGAACACCGGGACACCGTCACCGGCAGTCCGTAAGTCCTGTGGTACGCCAGCACAAACAGGTCCGCGCTGGCCTTGGAGGAAGAGTAGGGGCTGGAGGTGTGAAGAGGGGTCTCCTCCGTAAAGAACAGGTCCGGACGGTCCAGGGGCAGGTCCCCGTAGACCTCATCGGTGGATACCTGATGGTAACGCTTGATGCCGTAGGTCCGGCAGGCGTCCAGCAGCGTGGTGGTCCCCATCACATTGGTCCGCACAAAGGCCTCCGGATCCGTGATGGAGCGGTCCACATGGCTCTCCGCCGCGAAGTTTACCACCACATCCGGCTTTTCCTCCTCGAACAGCTTGAAGATAAAGGCCCGGTCCGCAATATCCCCCTTGATGAAGCGGTAGTTGGGCTTATCCTCCACGGGCTTTAAGTTCTCCAGGTTGCCCGCGTAGGTTAAGAGGTCCAGGTTGATAATCTCATAATCCGGGTACTTGTTCACCATATGCTGCACAAAGTTGCTTCCGATAAATCCGGCTCCGCCGGTGACAATCATTTTCATTTTCCCTTTTCTCCTTATTATATCTGGATATTCCGGACGGCGCTCTGCTTTCCCGCCGTCCTGAACGGCTGCGTTCTATTGGTTCAGGCTGTGAAGCTTATCTACATATTTTCCGTCCAGCACGTCCTTCAAATATTTGCCGTACTGGTTCTTTTTCAGTACCTCGTAGGACTCCAGCACCTGCTCCTTGGTAATCCAGCCGTTTAAATAGGCGATTTCCTCCAGGCAGGCAATCTTGCGGTGCTGGTGGGTCTCTACCGTCTTGACAAAGTTGGTGGCCTCCACTAAGGACTCATGGGTTCCCGTATCCAGCCAGGTAAAGCCCTGTCCCAGAAGGGCCACATCCAGCTCCCCGTTCTCCAGGTAGATGCGGTTCAAATCCGTAATCTCCAGCTCTCCTCTGGCCGAGGGCTTCAAGCCCTTGGCGTACTCCACCACCCGGTTGTCGTAGAAGTACAGTCCGGTCACGCAGTAGTTGGACTTGGGATGCTCCGGCTTCTCCTCGATGGAGACGGCCTTTCCCTCCTTGTCAAACTCCACAATGCCGAAACGCTCCGGGTCGTCCACATAGTAGCCGAATACCGTGGCCCCCTTCTCCTTGGCCGCGGCAGCCCGCAGCAGGCGGTTCAGTCCATGGCCGTGGAAAATGTTGTCCCCCAGCACCATGGCGACGGAGTCATTTCCGATAAACTCTTCTCCGATGATAAAGGCCTGGGCCAGTCCGTCGGGGCTTGGCTGAACGGCATAGCTTAAATGGATGCCGAACTGGTTTCCATTTCCCAAAAGTGCCTCAAACCGAGGGGTATCGTCCGGCGTGGAGATGATGAGAATCTCCCGGATTCCCGCGTTCATGAGAACGGACAGCGGGTAATAGATCATAGGTTTGTCGTAGATTGGAAGCAGCTGCTTGGATGTTACTTTGGTCAAGGGGTAAAGTCTGGTGCCGCTGCCGCCGGCAAGTATAATCCCTTTCATATACATTTCCTCCTGAGCGTTGATACGGAGCCCTTGTCTGCCCCGATGGTTACGTTTACTATATCATATCATGCCCCGCCTTTCAAACCTTCGGGCATAAAGTTTAAGAAACTTCTGTTATAACAGTTCAGGACGGCGGGAAAACGAGGGCGGAAGCAGGCGTTAAGCTTGCTTATAAGCCTGTTTCTGCCCTCGTTTTCACATCGGACTAGGTGCCCTCCGGGGTATGGACATCCGATGCTTCTTGTCCGGCCCTAGCCGGGCAAGAAGATGAGCCGTCCTGAACTGTTACAATTCCCATGCAAATTCCCCGGCCTCACTCATATTTCCTGTCATACAGCAGCGCCGCAATCAGCACCACAAAGCAGGAACCTGCGTTGTGTACCAGCGCCCCGGTCGTTGGATTGAGTATTTGCAAAAGCGAGAGCACAATCGCAGTAAAATTGATGCACATGGACAGGGCAATGCTGAATTTAATCGTGGCGACCGTGGCATTGGACAGCCATTTCAGATAGGGGATTTTTGAGATATCATCACTTATCAGCGCAATGTCCGCGGCCTCTACCGCAATATCGCTTCCCATGCAGCCCATGGCTACGCCGACGTCCGCAGTCTTGAGAGCCGGCGCATTGCCCGCCGTCTGCCACAAAAATGGAGGCCTTTCCCTCTTCCCGCAGTTTTTCCAGAACGGACCGTACACTGCCGTCAATCATAACTCCGTTCTCCAGCAGAAATTTTTCATTGCCGCACAGCAGCCGTTTTCCTGCAACCTCCGCATCAATTCCCCTTCCGGCTGTCATTTTAAAAGCAGTGGATTCCATCAGGGGCAGCCCTTTTTCTCTGGCACAGGAAACAATCGCCTTTCCCATTTTTTCAAGGGCTTCACCGGATTTGATGACAACGCCGTGTTTTGCTGCCTGGCCGATGGCCTCCATAGCGGCGGTAGGTGTGGCCAGCACAAGGGCGCAGGGGCAGAACATCCCCCTGCCGCATTTGCTCTGCCGGTATCAGTTCCTCTTTGCCGTCTTTTAACCTGCGCCCCTGTGTAGGTGTAAGGCTGATGAGATTTTCAATCCTTTCTTCGCCCGGTTTGTAGTCATTTCCTCCAAATGTTCGTTACGGAACATTTTGGGGAATTTATACGGAAAAAGACAGATGAAGGGAGAACATATGGACAGACGCCAACAGAAAACCAGAGCAGCCATTTTTTCTGCATTTACCGTCCTCTTGGCGGAGAAATCATATCATAAAATTACGGTGCAGGACATCATTGACACTGCTAATGTGGGACGCACGACTTTTTACGCTCATTTTGAGACAAAAGATGATTTGCTGAAAGAACTGTGCGAAGAACTTTTTGGTCATATTATCAACAGCGCAATGGACTGTACTCACACCCATGGACTATATTCGGACGGGAGCGCCCCGGAATCCGTATTCTGCCACCTGCTGCAGCATTTGCAGGAAAATGACAAAAATATCATCGGCCTGCTCTCCTGTGAAAGCAGTGAAATCTTCCTGCGATATTTCAAGGACAGCTTGAACGGGCTCGTTCAGTCGCAGTTCGTCAATCAGAACAGAAAAAGAAATACCGATATTCCCCAGGACTTCTTAATCAACCATATCTCCGGCAGTTTTGTGGAAATGGTACTGTGGTGGATTAAAGGCCGCATGAAGCAGACGCCGGGGGAGTTGAACCGGTATTTCCGGGCTGTAATTGAACCGGTTTTATAGCGGAACTCCCCGCACACAGCTCGCTTTGCTTGCCTTTTTCTTATGTATTTTTTGCCTTGTTATCCCTGGCCTCCAAAAGCGCTGTCAGCCGTTGGATTTCCTGCTCTTTTTCGGACAAATTAACTATAACATATGAGAGGGGGAATTGCAGGATATTTTATTTGGATTCTTAAATCCATTAGCCGTATCCTTTACACCACCGCAACCTCAAACTTTCCCCCTTCCACCACCATCGCCGTCAGATATCCGCCGAACACACAGCCGGTGTCCAGGCAGATACAGCCGGTTTCCGGAAGGGAATACTCCTTTCCATCCTCCAGCTCCATCCTGCGCCCCCGGCCATCCAGGTAGAATGGCCGGGAAATAGGCGTATGTCCAATGATCGCCAGCTTCCCTCCATAATCTCCATCCACCATGGACCGATCCCATAAAAACGTATCCTCATCGGAATTTTCCACTCCATCCGGACTGATTCCTCCGTGAACGCAGAGAAACTGCTCCGTTTCATAAAATAGTTTCATCCGCTCAAACCATTCCCTGTGGTTCCAGGTCTGGTCTCCATGCTTCTTAAAGGAGCGTACCGTTTTTTCTCCTCCATTGGTATACCAGAGATTCATCATCATCCGGTCCCCGGCGGCATCCAGCATCATCTGCTCATGGTTGCCTTTTATCAAAATACAGCGTTCTCCCATCTCCAGCCTGATTTTGCGCACCAAATCAAAGACCTCCCAGGACTGAGGACCACGATCCATCAAATCCCCCAGAAAAATCATCTGATCCCGCAGCCAGTCCGGCCGGACCTTATGAAGCAGCCGGGTCAGCTGCTTATAACAGCCGTGGATATCTCCTATGATAATGGTTTTCAGCAGAAATCACCTCCAAGCTATCCATCCTGATACGAAAATTTCCGGAAGGCCTCACAATGCCATCACCAAAAAACAGGCATTTACCAGGACCATGAGCGCCGCAAATAGAATGAAAATAGAATTAATTACTTTCACTGCCTTTGACGATGTCATTTTGATTCCAACTGAAAGGTATACAATCCACATGATATAGGCGGCGAAGATAATCCCGCTGTTGCGGAGCAGCGCAGCCAAAAGGAACAGGGCGTTCACGGCTTTCATTCCCTTCTCTGAAAACAGGGCCTCTTTGATCTTTCTCATGGAATCACCTCCCTCAGTGCTCATAATTATACCATACATAAATCACAGGCGGTAGTCCGTTCTTTCCCATTGATTCCCCCTTTTTTTCATGGTATGATACAAACGTCAAAAGGAAGGTGTTATTATGAACCGCAACCATCATGCCAGGGCCATGCTGGTAATTTCCATGGCTGTATTCGGCACACTAGGGCCCTTTGTACGCTGCATCCCTTTGTCTTCCGGGGCGCTGGCCCTGGCTCGGGCTGTACTGGCCGCTGCTCTGATTTTCCTGTATCTGGTCATAACCAGGCAGAAAATTCCTCTGCAAAAGCTTCAACGGGAGATTCCCCTTCTGCTCCTCTCCGGAGCGGCTATGGGAATCAACTGGATTCTCCTGTTTGAGTCCTACAAATATACCACAGTCTCCATCGCAACCTTAAGCTATTATTTCGCCCCGGTCATTGTCACTGCCGCCTGCCCCTTCCTGTTTCGGGAGCGGCTCACCGGCAAGCAGATTCTCTGCTTTCTCATGTCCACAATCGGGCTGATACTGATTACCGGACTTGGCAAAGAAACCGGAGGAGGACAGGATCTTATTGGAATTCTCTTCGGACTGGGGGCCGCTGCCTTTTACGCGGCGGTGATTCTGCTGAACAAGTTGATCCGGCAGGTGGAAGGCATTCACCGGACCCTTTTGCAGTTCCTGGCCGCTATTCTGGTATTGATTCCCTATGTAACGGCTTCCGGCGGCATGGGACTGAATCAGATGACCCCAGGTGGCTTTGCTGCCCTGCTGACGGTGGGATTTGTCCATACCGGCATCACCTACTGCCTGTATTTTTCCTCTCTAAAGGAACTGCCCGGACAGAAAGCCGCCATTTTAAGCTATATTGACCCCCTTGTAGCAATTTTGGTTTCCATCGTCTTTCTGGGAGAGAAAATTTCCTCTCTCCAGATTCTGGGCGGCGCAATGATTCTGGGTTTTACACTATTAAACGAGCTTCCCTCCGGACAGAAGGAAGCTGCTGATTCCCATGCGGGAGCCTGAGAACGCTCCCAAACCAGGAGGCTATTATGGAATTAACATTTACTCAACTTCTCAGCCTGTTTTTCATCTATTCCCTGGCCGGATGGCTGCTGGAAACAGCCGCTGCCGCCATTTTTAAGCGGCAGCTGATCAATAAAGGATATCTCTCCCTTCCCCTCTGCCCCATCTATGGAGTGGAGGCGGCAGCCTTTACCATGTTTTTGTCCGAGCTGAAAGGCCGACCCCTTTTCCTCTTTTTAGGCGGCGCCATTTTGTCCGCCTTTTTCACCTTGATTACCGGGCATATTCTGGAACGGCTTCTGCATCGGAAATGGTGGGATTATCGGAAATTCCAGTTTGAAGGTTACCTAAGCCTTCCGGTACTGGCTCTGTGTGGTCTGGGCGCCGTGTTTTGTATCCGATGGGGAAATCCCCTCTTTCTGGAACTCTTAGAATTAATTCCCAATGGGATTCTCCGGATCTTCCTTATTGTACTGTGTGTACTATTGGCTCTGGATTTTTCCGGCTCCTCCTTTACTCTCTGGCAGCTGCGCCGAAAACTGCAGAAGCTTTCCTCAGAACTGATTCCGTTTCAGGGCCCTATCGAGGCCGGAAACTTCCTGACCAGAAGAATTCAAAGACGTTTGACTCACGCCTATCCCAACCTGCGTCTGGAAGGCATCCCATCCGTTTTTGCCCCATCCAGGGAGGACAGGGAGGCAGTATTCGCCAAAGGCTGCTGCTTTCACAAACTGGTCTGGCTGTTTCTGCTTGGCTCTCTTCTGGGAGATCTGACGGAAACGATCTTCTGCTATATAACCACCGGCATCCTGATGAGCCGCAGCAGCCTGGTTTATGGGCCATTCAGCATCGTATGGGGCTTTGGCTGCGTTATGCTGACCGCCTTTCTTTACCGCTACAAAGACAAAAACGACCGGTACATTTTCCTGGCAGGTACGGTTCTCGGCGGCGCATACGAATACATATGCAGCGTTCTGTCGGAGCTGGTATTCGGAACTATTTTCTGGGATTACAGCGGAATCCCCTTTAATCTGGGCGGACGAATTAATCTGCTTTACTGTTTTTTCTGGGGAATTGCGGCTGTGGTCTGGCTGAAGGGCTTGTATCCTCGCCTTTCCGCTCTCATCGAGCGCATCCCCTCTTCCATCGGGATCCCTGCCACCTGGGTCCTGATCATCTTTATGGTATTCAATATGGCCATCTCTGGTCTGGCCTTAAGCCGATATGCGGAGCGTCAGACCGTCGCTTCACCCTCCCAGGGAATTGTAGGGGAATTTCTGGATGACCATTTCCCTGATGAACGTATGGAGCATGTATATCCCAACGCGAAGCTGGTATCTTAACCAAAAAAAGCCATGGAACGCCAATCACGCAGCCCCATGGCTTTTTGTTATAAGCTCTTTTCACCGGATGCTTCCCGGGAATCCTTTTTCTCTCTCTTATAAATATAAGCTGCCATCACCACCGTAGCCGGAACGCACAGCACGATGCCAAAGCTTCCGGACAATCCCTGCATCACCGCAATTCCAACATTGTTGGAATTGATCACCTGGAGATAGGGAAGATCATAGGCATAATTCAGTACCAGCATAGAAAGGCTTGTTCCCGCAAAGGCCAGAATCAAAGTATTGGAGTTGGTTCCCATCATATCACGTCCTACCCGCATGCCAGCCTTCATCAGCTCCATCCGGGAAATATTGGGATTCTGATCACAGAACTCCTTCATGGCACTGGAAATGGACATTGCCACATCCATTTCCGCTCCCAGGGCGCTGATAAGCAGTCCGGAAAACAGCAGACCTCCTACCTGGATGCCGTTGACCTGCTGCAGCGTCATCAAACTTTCAATGTCCGATACGTTCCATCCGGTAATCCCCGTAAGATTGGAAAAAGTAGATGCAGCCACACCGGCGCATACTACTCCGGCCAGGGTTCCAAGCGTGGCGCAGAGGGTCTTTTGGGTCAGTCCGCCGATAAAAAACATGGAGACAAGAGCCGTCACTCCGCAAACCAGCACCGCTACCCAGAAGGGAGAATACCCCAGATATACCAGGGGCAGGTAAATGTACATAATAGCCGCGAAGGTAAATATCAAGCCAAGGGCTCCCCGTACTCCCTTCATCCCTCCCACCAGGCAGAGAATCAGAACGTAGGCTGCCGCAAAGCCGATCACCGTCATTCCCCGGTCCTCGGAATAAATGCTGGTAATGACCGTATCCCCGGCCACGCTTTGCAGCACGATTACGTCCATTCCCACTGTGCAAGGGGCTCCGAACAGAAATCCGGCACTGCTGGTGGTCACCAGACTCTCCCCCTTTTTCTCGCCGCTGGTCATTTCTACTACAACGGTCTGCTGGCCTACACGGGTTCCGTCTGCCTGAAGATTATCCTGAAGAATCTCAACAACCACACCGGTCTCAAAGGTCTGACCGGTGCGGTTTACCAACTGGGTCTTGGTGATATTGTTCAGGCGGGCCACAAAGCCCACCGCAATTACCAAAACCACAGCCGCGATGATGTATTTGACAATATGATTTCTGAATTGTGACATTATGCTCTTCCTGCTGTCTTATGAATGGTAAACGTGTTGTCAATGGTCTCCACGCTTCCGGAGTCCGTAATCTGGTAAGTGGTAATGCTGAAATCTCTGGAAGTCATGTTGATGACGGAGTAGCTGGGCAGCCAGTTCTGACTGCGGTTTGCGATGTAGTCCTGCTGAGTGTTAATCAGTTCATAATACTTGGAACCGGATGCGGAGTTCGCGGTCATGTAAAGGGTTCCCTGAGGATCCGTTACCGTTGTGCCGCCTGCGCTCTCAATGGTGTAGCAATGGTTGTCCTGGGTAAAGCGTCCCAGAGCCTCTGCTCCTGCCGCATCGCCCTCTGCGGGATACAGCGGAATCTTCTCGCCGGTCTGAGCGTTGTAAGCGTTGTCCCAGTCGTAATCATCGCCTGCCTCATTTAAGCGGAATTCATAGCTGTTATGAGTCTGTCCGTCTCCGTAGAGAATCTTAGAACGGCTGTAGGTGTGGTCGTGACCCTGAAGTACTACGTCGATATCATACCGGTCGAATACGGGAGTCAGCTGAGTTCTCAGAATCATGCCGTCGGTATCGGAATGGTCCAGTCCGGAACCATAGATATCCTGGTGAATGGTTACCACCCTCCATGTTACATTGGGGTAAGCATTTACAGCCTGTTTAATGGTCTCCTCATGCTCCGCTACATTGTAGTTGTTGGTGTTCAGTACAATGAACAGGCCCGGTCCATAATTATAGTAGTAATCTCCTCCCGCCTGGGTTTTTCCCATCTGTGTGGGGTTGGGGTTGTTAAAGTGGTAGGAGTAGTCCGGATTTAAGGAATCATGGTTTCCAATGGTAGTAGCCACGGGAAGACTCTTTAAAGCACTGGCGGACAGATACGCCGCGTACTCTTCTTCCTTTGCCTTACCGGTATTGTTTACCTGGTCGCCTGCGGAAATGGCAAAGTTAATGCTGGGATTCTGAGCCAGGGCGATATCCAGAGTACGGTCCCAGGCAAATCCATCGTTACGGGCTGCAGTATTGGCAGCTCCCGCATCCTCGGAAAGCATTCCCTCTCCCTGAGGCTGGCCCTTGGAGGCGCCGATCTGGGGATCGCCGAAGTAAAGAATATTTACATTGTCAAAGCTGCCGGTGCGGTAGGTTTCCACCGGAGTGATAACGCCGCTCTTATTTACGGAATAATAATAGGTTGTATTGGGCTGCAGTCCGGTCACGGTAACATAGTTATAACAGAACTGTCTTCCCTGGGTCAGGCTCGCTTCTACCGTATTGGAGGTTCCGGTGTACTCCGTCAGGTTCTGGCTGTCAGTTCCAAAATATACGGCGGGAGTTCCGGTGGTTCCCTCGTTATACCAGGCAAAGTTCAGTTCCGTGGCGGCTGCGCCCGGGGTCAGGGAAACATAAGTAAAATCATTTGCCAGACCATTCCAGCCCTGCACATAGGAATTCCAGGCCTCAGCTCCTCCTGTAAGGCTGGAATCATTGTAATTCGCCGTTGCCGCCCATACCTGCTGGGTTCCAAAAATCAGCGCGCCGGCCATCAAACATGAAACCACTTGCTTTTTTCTCATCAGTCAATTCCTCCTCGTTGATTTTCAAAATCGGATGGTTTATCCTCATAACCAAAGTATAAAAATGAAATGTAAAATTTACCATCAAAATTGAGTATAGGTTTTGTCAAAAAAAGAGAGGTTCCCGTTGACAAACCGGATGAGACCGATAAAATAGAAGTAACGGGGCGGACTGCCGCCTGGAGAAAATCAAGTGGAGAAAAGGAGATCATTATGTACATTACCTGTTTGGATTTGGAAGGGGTTCTGGTTCCGGAAATCTGGATTGCCTTTGCTCAGGCCAGCGGCATTCCGGAGTTAAAGCGCACTACCCGGGACGAGCCTGACTATGATAAGCTGATGAAATGGCGCCTTGGTATTTTAAAGGAGCACGGCCTTGGACTGAAAGAAATTCAGGAAACCATCGCTACCATTGATCCGCTTCCGGGCGCGAAGGATTTTCTGGATGAACTCCGCTCCTTCACACAGGTAATCATCATCAGCGACACCTTTACCCAGTTTGCCACTCCCCTGATGAAAAAGCTGGGGTGGCCCACTCTTTTCTGCAACACCCTGGAAGTGGCTCCGAGCGGTGAGATTACCGGCTTTCGGATGCGGATCGAAAATTCCAAGCTGACCACCGTAAAGGCTCTGCAGTCCATCGGATATGAGACCATCGCCGCCGGGGACAGCTACAACGACCTGGCAATGATTCAGGCCGGGAAAGACGGCTTCCTGTTCCGGACCACCGACCAGATTAAGGCGGACTATCCCCAGATTCCTGCCTTTGAAACCTATGATGAGCTGATGAACGGGATTAAAAAGGCTATGGGAATATAAAAACAGCATACGCATCATAAGAAACGCCCTCTCCGGCAGTATGCTGCTGCTTTGGAGAGAGCGTTTTTTGACTCATCAGCCTAAATCGTATTCTTTTTCGTACTCTACCTCGTAGATGTTCTCCGCGTCGCTGGAGGTCACCTCGCCCTGGCGCTCCTTGTCATCGTTAATCCAGTAGAGTTTTCCGCCGGAAATCTCGTAAGTATAATCTCCGTCTACTTTATAGCACTTGCTGCTGGTCTGAACCTTTCCCGACTCATTAAGCAGATAAAGCTTCCCGTCCACCTCATAAACCTGATAATCGGAACCGCTGTCCGCCTCCAGCTGACGGCCTTCATAGTAAAGATAATCATTCTTCTCGCCGCTGTAGCCTGCGCCCTTGTTGGAGCCGGATTCCGTGAAGTAGTAGGTATAGGTGTCACCGTCCACATGGACTCCGCTTCTCTTTCCGGTGTACATCTTGCCATTGGAATCGCTGTCTCCGAAGTAGCCCACCAGTCCCTTTCCGTCCGATGTCGTAATCATCAGCAGTCCAGTCTGCATACAGCCGAACTGGT
>ENA-OWOC01000029-OWOC01000029.1-gut-metagenome-genome-assembly--contig:-NODE-29-length-123193-cov-19.582906_pt1 | contig 123193 bp, 116 predicted proteins | sample MGYA00248245_ERZ651791 | MGnify/ENA primary metagenome ERZ651791 (study PRJEB26908, sample SAMEA4031703) | gut metagenome | biome: gut; feature: normal infant; material: stool | place: China | collected...
GCACTAAAAACTTTCTGAATTTGACAAAAAAATAAGCAGCCATAAGGCTTGCAAGATTTTCAGGTGTCAAACTCCCGTGCATTTTCGTTTTACTTTACAAATCTGATTCTTATGGTATAATCTAAGAAGATGTAAATAAATTATGAACAAATTTTTAAAGATTTCTTTAGGAGTATTTTCCTTATATATTTGGATTTGTTTAAATAAAAATCAGAGGTGTGGAATGGAACAATATATTATCAAAGGCGGAAATCCACTGGTGGGAGATGTGACCATAAGCGGAGCCAAGAATGCCGCACTGGGAATACTGGCTGCTTCTATCATGACTGATGATGATGTGGTGATTGATAATCTGCCGGATGTAAGGGATATCAATGTACTGTTAGAGGCGATTCAGGAAATCGGTGCAAGGGTTGACCGGATTGACCGACACACTGTAAAGATAAATGGAAGCAATATAAGCGAGGTATCTGTGGATGATGAGTATATCCGCCGGATACGTGCTTCTTACTATTTCATAGGAGCCCTTTTGGGCAAATATAAAAGCGCGCAGGTTCCCCTTCCCGGGGGATGTAATATCGGCAGCAGGCCCATTGACCAGCATATCAAGGGATTCAGGGCACTGGGGGCTGAGGTGACCATTGAACGCGGGGCTGTCATTGCCCATGCCATCGACCTGGTGGCAAGCCACATTTACCTGGATGTGGTGTCAGTGGGAGCTACTATTAATATCATGATGGCCGCGGCCCTGGCAGAGGGACAGACCATCCTGGAGAATGCTGCCAAGGAACCCCATATTGTTGACGTTGCCAACTTCTTAAACAGCATGGGCGCCAATATAAAGGGAGCCGGTACGGATACAATTCGTATCAGGGGAGTGAACCGTCTTCACGGCACTGAGTATTCCATTATACCGGATCAGATTGAGGCAGGCACGTTTATGTGCGCTGCAGCTGCCACCAGAGGCGATATCATGGTTAAGAACGTGATTCCCAAGCATTTGGAAGCCATTTCCGCCAAGCTGACGGAGATAGGCTGTGAGGTGATTGAATTTGATGACGCTGTACGCGTGGTTGGAAAACCTGCCCAGAGGCATACGGATATAAAGACCCTTCCCTATCCAGGCTTTCCTACGGACATGCAGCCTCAGATGTCGGTTGCCCTGGTCCTGGCCAACGGCACCAGTATGGTGACAGAGAGTATTTTTGAGAACAGATTCAAATATGTGGACGAGCTGGCCCGCATGGGCAGTAATATAAAGGTAGAGGGCAATGTGGCTGTCATAGACGGCGTAAAAGGCCTGACAGGAGCCCAGGTCAATGCACCGGACCTGAGGGCGGGAGCAGCCCTTGTGATTGCGGGATTGGCCGCTGACGGGTATACGGTGGTGGATGAAATCGGTTATATCCAGCGCGGATATGAGTGTTTTGAGGAAAAGCTCCAGGGATTGGGAGCTATGATTGAAAAAGTAGATTCCGACCGGGAAGTACAAAAGTTTAAATTAAGGGTTGGTTGATAACAGGAGAGAATACAAGGCAGGAGGATGTACCGGAAGGTGCATGGTTCCTGCCTTTTCTTTCAGAGGCAGGATAAACAGACTTAAGAAGGATATGTGGAACGAATATGAAACAGGAATTTTATTACCAGCAAATGAATAAAGCTCAGCAGAACGCCTATAGGGCCATGTTGGATGGATTTGAGTCACTGTCGCCGGAATTTCCGGTTCTGCGCTTGGATGGTAAGGAGCTGTCAGATATTTTTTTCCGGCTCCGCCTGGACCATCCGGCCATATTTTATGTGGAGGGCTTTCACTACAGGTTTGCCCAGAATTCAGAGTATGTACAGATGATTCCGGAATATATGTTTGAGAAGAAGAAAATAAAAGAGATGAAAACAGCCCTGGAGTCCAGGATAAGCCGGCTGGTCCGGCAGGCAGAGGGAATGGCGCCGGAGGAAAAGGAAAAGTACGTGCATGACTTCATCTGCTCCAATGTGACCTATGACAAGCTGAAAAAACAGTATTCCCATGAAATTATAGGACCTCTCCAGCAGGGGATCGGTGTCTGCGAAGGCATTGCCAAGACCGTGAAAATACTGTGCGACAGGATGGGGCTGGAGTGCCTGATAGCCATAAGTGAATCAGCTCCTGACAGGGGAATCCGGTACCGCCACGCATGGAATCTGGTGAAATTGAAGAATACATGGTACCATCTGGATGCGACCTTTGATAATTCCCTGGGGCGGTATGGACAGAAGCGGTTTGATTATTTTAATCTGGACGACAAGATGATATTTAAGGACCATCAGCCCCTGGTGTATAAGGTGCCTGCGTGCACAGACGGGGGAAGGTTTTATTATAAAGAAAACAGGCTGTCCCTGACCAAGCTGGAGGACGTGGCGGGACGTTTTAAGGCTGTGCTGAGGAAGAAACAGCCCTATTATGTATTCCACTGGCGGGGAGGATATCTGACCAGGGATGTGCTGGAGCAAATTGCGGGTATTGCGTCTGAGGCAGCCAGGGAAAAAGGAAAATATGTCAGGATGTCCGTAAACTATTCCCAGGCCGTAATGGAGCTGGCTGTGACAGATTATCAGTCCGGGCAGGAGATATGCAGGGAAGAGGCGAATGAGGGCGAGCTGGCCCGTGAATAACCGATATGCCAGAGGCTGAAATCAGGCGGCGGACTAAGGATACGCAAAAAATGGGGAAAGAATCCACAGACAGGATGATTTCCCCATTTTTTATCAGAACCGTTATCAGCGTTTTTTACTTATCCGCTTAAATATGATATGATGGTGGCAGGAACCTTTGGAAAAAACATAATAAGGAGGAAAGTCATGAAAAACAAGAGCTTCAAATGGCTGCGCAGCCTGTTTCTTGCAATTGTCCTGACCACTGTAACGATAATGGGCCTTCCGCTCACAGGCGGACCCATCACGGCTTTGGCAGCGGATAAGGATATCGTGGTGCTGTACACCAATGATGTCCACTGCGGAGTGGATGACAATATCGGCTATGCAGGTCTGGCATTGTATAAGAAGGAGATGCAGCAGCAGACGCCGTATGTAACCCTGGTGGATACAGGGGACGCCATTCAGGGAGCGCCCATTGGTACGCTTTCAGACGGCGGGTATCTTATTGATATCATGAACTATGTGGGATATGATTTTGCGGTTCCTGGAAACCATGAATTTGACTATGGCATGTCCAGATTTCTGGAGCTGGCCGGGAAATTAAATTGTGGGTATTATTCCTGCAATTTTATAGACAGCGTCACAGGCGCACCTGTTTTTGCTCCCTATAAGATGTTTACATATGGGGCTACTCAGGTGGCTTTTGTAGGCGTCACCACGCCTGAGAGCTTTACAAAATCCACACCGGCATATTTTCAGGACAGCCAGGGCAATTATATTTATTCCTTCTGTGAGGACGAGAGCGGCCGAAAGTTGTACGATCAGGTGCAGGCCAGCGTGGATGCAGCCAGGACAGCGGGAGCTGATTATGTGATTCTGGCGGGACACCTCGGGGAAAACGGCATTACCCAGAAATGGTCCTCCGCCAGTGTGATTGCCAATACCACGGGAATTGACGTGTGTATTGACGGTCATTCCCATGAGACGGTTCCGTCGGAGAACGTAAAGAATAAAAACGGACAGAATGTAGTTCTGACCCAGACAGGTACCAAGCTGAATCATATCGGAAAGCTGACCATATCTGCCGATGGATCCATACGCACAGAGCTGGTATCAGAGGTGCCTGCTGCGGACCTGGACAGGGAATATACGGTACAGGAACATGATTCCTTAAGCAGGATTGCGAAGAGGGAGCTGGGAAGTTATAACCGCTGGATGGATATTTACAACAGCAATCTGGATAAGATAAAGAACGCGGACGTGATTCCTGTGGGTCTTAATATTGTGATTCCCGGTAAAAGCTATATTAATCCTAACGGAAAGGCCGCAGACTATGGAACCTATCAGTTCATCCAGTCCATTGAAAACCAGTACAATGAGACGTTGAAGACAGTTCTGGGTACCACGCCATATGAGCTGACAGTCAATGATCCTGCCACGGGGAATCGTATTATCAGAAACGCTGAGACGAATCTGGGAGATTTGACAGCAGATGCTTACCGTGCGGAGCTGGGTGCTGATATCGGGCTCAGCAACGGAGGCGGAATCCGAAGCGTTATTAAGCCGGGCAACATTACCTATAACGACACCCTGGCCGTGTTTCCTTATGGGAATATGGGATGTGTCATAGAGGCCACGGGACAGCAGATTAAGGATGCGCTGGAGATGGCGTCCAGGAATTGTCCTGAGGAGAGCGGCGGTTTCCTTCAGGTTTCCGGTCTGACCTACACCATAGACACATCTGTTAAGTCCGGTGTTCAGACGGATGACAAGGGGAATTTCACCGGTGTGTCAGGCCCTTACAGGGTAACGGACATTAAGGTGGGAGGAGAGCCCCTTGACCTTAATAAGACGTATACCGTAGCGTCCCATAATTATATGCTGAAACAGGGCGGCGACGGCATGACCATGTTTAAAGGATGTAATGTAATCCGGGATGAGGTTATGGTGGATGTGGATATATTGTCTTCCTATATCAGAAGGATGGGAGGTTCCGTGACATCTGAGTATGCAAATCCAGGGGGACAGGGACGGATTTCCATAAGGTAAGACAGGAAATCATGTATTTTAGTATTGACATATATATATAATTGCTATAAGATATGGAAGGTAACACATTTTACAATTAAAGAGTTCGTAAATATCCCTTATTCAGAGTGATGGAGGTACAAAGGACCTGTGAAGTCACGGCAACCCCGGTTGAGTATATCGGCAAGATATGCGAAAGGGCCGGAAGGTGCCAGCCTGAGCGAGGAGTATGCTATGGAGCATACTTGGTCGAGCAATAAGAGGATTTGAAGATTTAATGATATTTTCAAGTCCGCAATTGCTGCGGACTTTATTTTTTGTAAATGGTTGATGTTACAGCTGCTATTAATCATTTATCTGAAAGAAGGAGAGATTAAAATGGAGAGAAGACTTTTTACATCTGAGTCCGTAACAGAAGGTCATCCGGACAAAATGTGCGATGCCATATCCGACGCGATTTTGGATGCACTGATGGAGCAGGACCCAATGAGCCGCGTGGCATGTGAGACAGCCACCACAACAGGACTTGTTCTGGTCATGGGAGAGATAACCACCAACGCTTATGTGGACATCCAGAAGCTGGTGCGCGAAACGGTGCGTGAGATTGGCTATGACCGTGCCAAATACGGCTTTGACTGCGATACCTGCGGTGTTATCACAGCCATTGACGAGCAGTCCCAGGATATTGCGCTGGGAGTGAATAAGGCGTTAGAGGCAAAGGAAAATAAGATGTCCGACCAGGAGCTGGATGCTATCGGAGCAGGGGACCAGGGCATGATGTTCGGTTTTGCCACCAATGAGACAGAGGAATTCATGCCGTATCCCATTTCCCTGGCCCACAAGCTGGCTAAGCGTCTTACGGAAGTCCGCAAGAACGGTACGCTTAAGTACCTGCGTCCGGACGGCAAGAGCCAGGTAACCGTGGAGTATGATGAAAATGACAAGCCGGTCCGTCTGGACGCTGTGGTATTGTCCACACAGCATGATGAGAGCGTGACCCAGGAACAGATTCATGCGGATGTGAAGAAGTACATCTTTGACGAGATACTTCCGCAGAATATGATTGACGGGAACACAAAGTTTTTCATCAACCCTACAGGACGTTTTGTTATCGGCGGACCTCAGGGAGACAGCGGTCTGACAGGACGTAAAATAATCGTTGATACCTACGGCGGTTATGCGCGCCACGGCGGCGGCGCATTCTCAGGAAAGGACTGCACCAAGGTTGACAGGTCTGCTGCATATGCTGCCCGCTATGTTGCTAAGAACATCGTGGCGGCCGGTCTGGCTGACAAGTGCGAGATTCAGCTGTCCTATGCCATTGGTGTTGCTCACCCCACCTCCATCATGGTGGATACCTACGGAACTGGTAAATTGAGCAATGAGAAGCTGGTGGACATTATCCGTTCCAATTTTGATCTCCGTCCGGCCGGAATTATCAAGATGCTGGACCTGCGCCGCCCGATTTATAAGCAGACGGCTGCTTATGGTCACTTTGGCCGCAATGATTTGGACCTGCCTTGGGAGAGACTGGATAAGGTTGAATTGTTAAAAAGTTATCTATAGGAAGGCGCTTAAGATTTGACTGAACCCCCTATTTTAATAAGTAATCAAAGGATTTCGGTTGAGTCAATGATTAGAGCTTCGGAATATGTTTGATTTTTAGTTACAGCTATCTTCTATGGCAATAGGGGATAGCTGTTTTCTTGTCTGATGATTGTCCTGGTTCCTCCACAAAAAAAATTATAAAATCTTTCATTTACATATTGACATTTTTTTAACGAAGGTTTATAATGCAAACAGTGAGATTGTTAATTAATTATCAATAGCAATTGAGTAACAATTTAAAATGACTTGACAGGCAGGTACAGCCTAAATGTACTGATTCAAACACAAGGAAAATGGAGGATAAGGAAATGGCAAAGAAAATCGAGCAGGTTGTTCCGGAAATCATTGACAGCGTAGACGGACTGAATGCAAAAATGAATGCAATGCGCGAAGCGCAGAAAGCTTTTTCTACCTTTACACAGGAGCAGGTAGACAAAATCTTTTTTGCAGCAGCAAGCGCAGCCGACAAGATGCGTCTTCCACTTGCAAAGATGGCAGTAGAAGAGACCGGCATGGGCGTGGTTGAGGATAAAGTCATCAAAAACAACTACGCTGCAGAGTATATCTACAACGCATACAAGGATACCAAGACAGTTGGTGTGATTGAGGAAGATAAGGAATACGGCATTAAGAAAATTGCCGAGCCAATCGGTCTGATTGCAGCTGTTATTCCTACCACTAATCCTACTTCCACAGCTATCTTTAAGACACTGATTGCCTTAAAGACACGCAACGCAATCATCATTTCCCCACATCCCCGTGCTAAGAACTGTACTATCGCAGCGGCCAAGGTGGTTCTGGACGCGGCAGTAAAGGCCGGCGCACCGGAGGGCATTATCGGATGGATTGATGTTCCTTCACTGGAACTGACCAATGAGGTTATGAGGGATGCGGATCTGATTCTGGCAACAGGTGGTCCCGGCATGGTTAAGGCTGCTTATTCTTCAGGAAAGCCTGCTCTGGGCGTTGGCGCCGGCAATACACCGGTTATCATCGACGACACAGCGGATATTAAGATGGCGGTTAACTCCATCATTCATTCCAAGACATTTGACAACGGTATGATTTGTGCTTCCGAGCAGTCCGTGACAGTCATGGAATCCATTTACAGCGAAGTGAGAAAAGAATTTGAATACAGAGGCTGCTATTTCTTAAAGCCGGGCGAGATTGATAAGGTCCGCAAGACCATCATTGTAAACGGCGCCCTGAATGCCAAGATTGTGGGACAGAAGGCAGCAACCATTGCCAAGCTGGCAGGTGTTGAAGTTCCGGAGGATACCAAGATTCTGATTGGCGAAGTTGAGTCTGTGGATATCAGCGAAGAGTTTGCCCATGAGAAGCTGTCTCCCGTACTGGCTATGTACAAGGCTAAAACATTTGACGAGGCTCTGGATAAGGCAGAGCGTCTGGTGGCAGACGGAGGCTACGGCCATACCTCATCCCTGTATGTGAATGTAAATGAAGAAGAGAAGATTTTAAAGCATGCAGCAAGAATGAAGACCTGCCGTATCGTAATCAACACTCCTTCTTCCCACGGCGGTATCGGTGACCTGTATAACTTCAAGTTAGCTCCGTCCTTAACACTGGGCTGCGGTTCCTGGGGCGGCAACTCCGTATCTGAGAACGTTGGAGTTAAGCACTTACTGAATATTAAGACCGTTGCTGAAAGGAGAGAGAACATGCTGTGGTTCCGTGCACCTGAGAAGGTTTACTTTAAGAAAGGCTGTCTGCCTGTAGCATTACAAGAGCTGAAGGATGTTTTAGGTAAGAAGAGGGCGTTCATCGTAACAGACTCCTTCCTGTATAAGAACGGATACACCCATGTCATCACAGACCGTCTCAATGAAATGGGAATCACATATACCGTATTCTCCGATGTACAGCCTGACCCAACACTGGCTAATGCACAGGCCGGCGCCAAGCTTATGAGAGAATTTGAGCCGGATGTAATCCTGGCTATGGGCGGCGGTTCCGCCATGGACGCAGGCAAGATTATGTGGGTGCTGTATGAGCATCCGGAAGTGGATTTCATGGATATGGCTATGCGTTTCATTGATATCAGGAAACGTGTATATACCTTCCCGAAGATGGGCGAGAAAGCATATTTCATCGCTGTTCCTACTTCTTCCGGTACAGGTTCCGAGGTTACTCCTTTCGCTGTTATCACAGATCAGGAGACTGGTATCAAGTATCCTCTGGCAGATTACGCGCTGCTGCCTAATATGGCAATTGTTGATACTGACAACATGATGAGCCAGCCAAGAGGTCTCACCAGCGCATCCGGCGTTGACGTACTGACCCATGCACTGGAGGCATATGCATCCGTCATGGCAACCGACTATACAGACGGCCTTGCGCTTAAGGCCATGAAGAATGTATTTGATTATCTTCCAACCGCTTACAATGAGCCTACAAATGTTGAGGCACGTCAGAAGATGGCTGATGCTTCCTGTATGGCTGGTATGGCGTTTGCCAATGCATTCCTGGGTGTATGCCATTCCATGGCTCATAAGCTGGGCGCATTCCATCACCTGCCACACGGTGTTGCCAATGCTCTGCTGATTTCCCTGGTGGTTGATTTCAACGCAGCTGAGAATCCACGTAAGATGGGTACATTCTCCCAGTATCAGTATCCACATACCCGTGAAAGGTATGCGGAGTGCGCAAGGTTCTGCGGAATCCAAGCCAAGGATGATGCTGAGGCAGTTCAGAAGCTGATTGTCAAGATTGAGGAGCTTAAGAGGACTGTGGGCATCAAGTCCTGCATCAAGGATTACGGCATTGATGAGAAAGACTTCTTAGACAGGCTGGACGATATGGTTGAGCAGGCATTTGATGACCAGTGTACCGGCGCTAACCCAAGATATCCGCTTATGAGTGAGATTAAAGAAATGTATTTAAAAGCATACTACGGTAAATAATTCGTACCCATTGCGGGTAAATACCTTTATCCTTTGTGTTTGGAACAGGCCGTCTGTCATTTGACAGGCGGCCTGTTCATATTGTTTTGTTATTGTTTATCCTTGTGGTTCAGCATGATGCCATCAAAAAAAGATTCATAATTGATGTTAAAGATTTCCTTCATGGCTGCCAGCTCGGAGATTCGTATATTATATGTGCCGCTTTCTATCTGGGAATATATACTGCGTGAAATATTAATCCCCATCAGCTGCATCTTTGCAGTGACCTGATCCTGGGTGAGATGTGACTGCATACGGTATTTTCGGATGTTTGGCCCTATCCTAAAATCCTGCTTTAATTTTTGTTCCATGGCTTCCTCCGGAATATGCAAGAAATAGGTTGCATTTCCTTGATTTTACGACAAATGTCATATATAATTGCAATGTATAGATTGCACAAGAGAAATTGGAAATATACATGCAGAAAGTAGAATAGGAGTTTTATATGATGCCAGATAAATCCCAGGGGGGGCTGTTGGCCAGATTGCAGGAACTCTCCGGCTGCCAGTACCTTTCGGACCTTCACAGTTCGTTTTATATTGAGGATATTATATATGCCGTGCGCACGGTCAGCATGTCATCCTATTCCATGGGCGAATGGGAGGAGGCTTTCCGGTATATTACTGGCGTCAGGACGGAATTTAAGAGTAAGGAAGAGCTTGTAAAGAATCTGATTATCAGATTAGAGGAAAATAAGGAACGATAGATAAAAAAGATGCTGTATGGCTGTCCGGATGTATTATGGTATATCCGGACAGCCATACAGCATCCTTTTTCAATTATCCTGTTTTTATTTCTGTTTTTATGCGGAGCGCAGTCCTGCGCTGGGGCAGGAGGTGGTGGGGCAGGAGGCGCTGGAGCAGGAAGCGCTGCTGTGGTTTCTGCAGTCACCCGGCGTACCCTATGTAATCTCGCTGTAAAACAGCTCATGCTGCCTTTTGACCCGTTTGCGGATCTGCCGTACAAAGGACGAAGGGCCAAGTACGCGGACCACAGGGCCAAAGGACAGAATATCTATGAGAAGTTCTGTCTCATCTGCCAAATCATAGTGGATGGAACAGATCCAGCATTTATTTTCCGCGTCATATTCCGTGTGCTTTTCATAGTTGGCAAAATGCAGCATGCACCGCTCCAGGGAGTTGCGTTCTCCGCTGATTTTGAGAACCACTGGTTCCGAGGCCTTTTGGATAGGTTCAAAACAGCGGGCTTCAAGGTCTGGTGGGCATGACTTTGAGGTCACATGGCAGTCCTTTATGCGTGCCAGATTAAGTATGGTGCTGCGGCTGAACGTATTTCCGTGAAGCTGGAGGCAGCAGAGCCGGAATTTGTCATCCTTGGAAGAATACTGAAGCTGGTAAGGCGCAGTCTCAAAGGAGTGGACACGGCCGTGTTTTCCCTCATAGGCCACCAGAAGAACACGTTCCTCCTGAATTGCCTTAAGAACGGACTGGAAATGCTTCCTGTAGGAGGGGGAACCATAGGAGTCCCCGTCCCTGTAGCGGTCATAGCAGTAAAAGTCGTCCTCGCAGTATAGGGAGGGCAGACCGTCCCATTCCCCGGCCAGGAGTTCTAACTGTCTGTCTGTGAAAAACAGTTGGAACCGGGGATCCTGCATCAGGGATTTAAGCCATGCTTTTTGGAGGTTTGTAAGAGGGACCGCAGGAACGGCATGGCCCAGACGGGACTTGAAGGTATGTTTATCCTGTTCTTCCAAAAGGGCCCATGTGCCGTCCGTCAGTTTGGGGATGATGGACAGGGCGCTTTCCTGGAATCCGTAAGCACGGCATATATCCTCCATATCCTGCCTGGTAATGGGGCTTTGCCATGCTTCATCCAGTATGTGCCGGACCACATTGTAATAACAGCTGTATATTTTGTGAAATAATTCCATGGCATTCTACTCCTCATTCCCGCAGTACATCTCATACATCTTCTCCCAATCACGGGTTATCTTGGCTATGGAAAAGAAATTGGTGCCCTGTATGTCCATAATACGGCCTGTAAAGGTTTTGACCCAGGACAGCATTTCATTGGTATCGAAAAATGTACCCGTGTAGAGAAACTGGTTCTCACGTATCTTCATAATTTCCCCTCCCCTGCCTTCACGGTAAAGACGGTTCAGGATGTAAGGTTCCTTTTCCTCGTCTATGTAGAGCTTGATACAGACCTCCTCCATACGGCTTGTACCGCCTCCAAAGGACACGCCCCAGCATTTCTCCTTATTCTTTTCCAAATCACGAAGTACTTCATCATAAAATGCACATGGCTCCAGAAGGGTCACCTGGGTGATGGAATCCAGGCGGGAGTTGCTGAAGCGGCGGCGCTCCGGCAGATACAGGCACAGATACCTGCGCCCGGTCTGGGTGCTGACAAATATCTTCAGGGGCACCCCTGACAGGGTGGAAACCTGTCCGCTGCGGCTGCTTTTGTTCTCAAACCGAATCATGCGTTTCCCGCGGACAGCGGTCAGTATGTCGGCCAATACGCCGTCCTCCAGTGTATGTACGATAAAATGGTGCTTGAACTGGAACAGGTCATTGCATTCATCCTGACGGTCCAGGATGGTGCTGCCTATGCAGCCAAAGGGGGCGGCCTCCTGGAAGTATTTCACGGCTGTCATGAGGCACTGCCACAGGTTCTGTTCCCCTTCCTCTGTCCCGTCCGGTTCCATGTCACCGGAATTTACACGCTGCGGTTCTGTTTCCATGGGCATGAGAGGAGCAAGCGCGTAGGACAGGGTCTTGCCGTCCTTATGGGATACCAGTATACCGAGGGTTTCGTATTCCTTCAGCTTCAGTCGCACGGTCTGGGTGTCGAAAACCACCCCGTAGTTATGGGATATAAGGTCGGTCACTGCGCCGGATGACATGCCCTCAGGACAGTCCCATAAAAGGTCCAGGATGAAGAAATGGAGCATCAGGTCATTGTCTGTAAAGCTTTTGGACTTCCAGGCAGCGTACAGGGGATTCTGGGGTATGGTCTTGCTGTCTACATTGATGTAGACATGCTTTCCCTTGGAGGTGTAGTCGGACTTTGTATACCGGGAGAGCCAGCTCTCAATACGCCGGCGCTCATTGTCGTAGGTTCTGGCGCTCTTTTCGCTGAAATCATTTCTTACCTTGAACCCATATACGTAAAACTGGCGCATATAGTCCCGGATGCGGTCAAAGTTCTTGATTAATTCCTGGAATTCAGCCATTTATACCCCTCCTGTCCGTGGATTTCTGACTGTTTTATCTATCATTTTAATGTAAGGTTCTATTTTGTCAAGCTGACACACCTGTTCTTACAGCATACATTCAATTGAAACGTTAGTATAGATATTATAGCAAATAATGGAAGTTCGCAACTTTTTTTAAATGATAACCATGTTAAAATTGAGTATTATAAGCATGTAGTTAAGATACATACGCAAATATATGAACGGTAAGACGGATTACCACGGCGCCGGCAGGGCGGGATTTATCCCTGTCATCCATTGACGGCGTACAGAGTGAAGAAGAAAGGATGTGAGATATATGTTTGTGATGTATGAAAAAGAAAAGATGAAGGTTCCTGTAAGGGTATGGCTTAAGGAACGAGAGGATTTGGAAGGCAGTTGCCTGGAACAGGCATATCATCTTTCACAGCTTCCTTTCCTTCATAAGTGGGTCAGTCTGATGCCGGATACACACGCCGGAATGGGAATGCCCATTGGAGGTGTTATTGCAGCAGACGGCGTGGTGATTCCCAATGCAGTGGGTGTGGACATCGGCTGCGGTATGGCTTATACCGAGACCAACATTAAGGTGGCTGATATCAGGGAGGTTATCACGGGCAACGGCTCTCTCCTCCAGGCTGTTATAGGTGATATCATGCGCAACGTTCCGGTGGGATTTGCACACCATAAGACCATGATGCCCAGCTATACCATGGACGGTGCTTTGGAGGAAATGGACCGGTATGAGGAGGATGGGGAGCTCTTAGGACAGCTGGAGGCGGGATATTACCAAATTGGTACGCTGGGAGGCGGAAATCATTTCATTGAGCTTCAGGAGGATGACGACGGTTATCTGGCTGTAATGATTCACTCGGGAAGCCGTCACTTCGGAAAGTCTGTCTGCGATTACTTCCACTATAAGGCAAGACAGCTAAACCAGAAATGGTTCAGCGCTGTGCCCGATGAATACAGGCTGGCCTTCCTGCCGGTGGATACCAGAGAGGGCAAACAATACCTTAACTGGATGCAGCTTTCCATGGATTTTGCCAAAGAGAACAGGGAAAAGATGATGTTAGCCGTGAAGGCCATTCTGGAAAAATGGATTGGAAAGTATACCGAACTTTCACTGGAGTTTTCCCGCGACATAAACTGCCACCACAATTACGCTTCCTTTGAAAACCACTATGGGAAGGATGTGTGGGTCCACAGGAAGGGCGCTGTCAGCGCTCAGAATGGAGAATTAGCCGTTATTCCGGGGGCCATGGGTTCTTACAGCTATGTGGTCATGGGAAAGGGAAATCAGGAGAGCTTCTGCTCTTCATCCCATGGAGCCGGGCGGCAGTATTCAAGAAAAGGTGCCATGGCGGCATTTTCCTGTGAGGAAGTCATTCTGGATTTACAGAAGCAGGGTGTGATTCTGGGTAAAAAGGGAAAGGCCGACGTGGCGGAGGAGAGCCGGTTTGCCTATAAGAATATTGAGGAGGTCATGGATAACCAGCAGGATCTGGTGGTGCCTGTGAAGCGCCTTAAGACCATAGGCGTGGTGAAAGGATAGAAGGCCGCGGCAGTATGCCGGGGCCGGGGAAAAACAAGCAGGCGCCCGTCAGAGGGACGGGAGGCCTGTCCTACATAAATATCGGCAGTTTGCCTTAAGAGGCGGAGTTTACTTCCTGGGACTCCCCGGTGCCCGGCCTGTGGTTCAAGGGTATGCCGGCAATCTGCAGTTTTTTAGGATGATGTGTCGCGGGTTCGACTCCCGCCGTGTATGGTAACACGTAGCTAAGTGGGTATAGCAATCATTAAAAATGATGACATAACCAAATGTCTCCAGGAAGGAGAAGGGATGCCTTCGCTCCTGCCGAACCTGTTTAAAACAGGGAAAAGCAGTTCTTCTGCGGCCCAGCGCGGCTGCGGATACCGCACAAAATGGGCCGGGCCGGAAATACGGTCAATCCGGATAGGCCGGATGATAAAGTGTTTCCCGTTCGGATGGAGCCTGTACGGAATGCGTGTCAGCGCATTACGGATCGGATCCGGGTAGGGCCGTAACGACCAGCCCTTCCAGGATGTGCTTAAGCAGAAGCCCGCAGCAGGAGGATGGAGCCGGGCATCCGCCTTTTCCATCAAACAAATTTTACAGATTCATAATAATGAGGGATTCAGATATGATGATAAAGAAATATATAATCAAAGAGCAGGAATGCGGCTACCTGATGAAGGACGGCCGGTTCGTGGAACTGCTGACAGCAGGCAGGTATTCTTACCTTAACATGTTGGGATATGAGGTACAGACAGTGCCTATGACAGGGGAAGTCAAAACATGCGGAATACCGGAGGAAATCCTCATGAAGGATGAGAAGTTTGCCTCCAGGGTAGTGAAGGCAGTGCTGCCGGATGAGTGCATAGCTCTCCGGTTTGTGAATAAGGCGTACAGGGAAGTAATCACAAAGCCTGAGACATTGTACTGGAATGTATTTGAGAAAAATGAATTCCGGCTCATCGACATAACACAGCCTTATATGGAGGATACCCTTCCCCGGATGTATATGGATTTGATGCCGTCCAAGTACTATAAGAAAATAGTTATAAAGGACGGAGAGACAGGTCTTTTGTATTTTGACAACCGCTATGAAAAGAAACTGGACACAGGAACCTATTACTTCTGGAATTACGGAAGGGAGGTTACCTGCAAAATTTTCAACATGAAGATACAGCAGCTTGACATTTCCGGCCAGGAAATCCTTACCGCAGATAAGGTGGCTGTGCGGTTAAACATAATCTGCAATTACCGGATTACCAATCCGGAGAAGCTGGTTCAGACCGTAGAAGGGGTGGCTTCCCAGCTCTATACTTATGTCCAGCTGAAGCTGCGGGAGTATGTGGGGCGGTACAGGCTGGATGAGCTCCTGGAACAGAAGGAGGAAATCGGAAGGTTTGTACTGGATAAGTTAAAGGAGTATCAGGAGGAATACTGCGTGGAGATAACCGGGGCAGGTATCAAGGACATTATCCTTCCGGGAGAGATAAGGGAAATCATGAATACCGTGCTGATGGCAGAAAAAAAGGCCCAGGCCAATGTCATCATGCGGCGGGAGGAAGTGGCTTCCACCAGAAGCCTTTTGAACACTGCCAGGCTTATGGATGAAAACCGCACCCTGTTCAAGCTGAAGGAGATGGAGTATCTGGAGAAGATCTGCGACAAGGTAGGCAATATATCCCTTAATGGCGGTAAAGGCGTGCTGGAGCAGCTGGCAGAGCTGGCCGGGGTGCAGGATTAACGGTTTATGGGGATAATGGTGTACAGGAATAAGAATGCCGGGTTAATTTAAAAATAATGCAAATTTGCCCAGGTCCATATGCTATAGTACTGACATAAGAGAACGGAGGCCTCCCCGGCCTCCCTCCATAAGCGCCGGTATGCAAATGGCTGAAGCAAGCGGTCTGTAAAACCGTGACCCAGGTGGTGAACATTGTTGGCTCGAATCCAACCCGGCGCATCAGGACTGTTAACAGACAGGTTCCGGGCGCGCCCATACCGGGATAAGGTATGGGCGCACAATCAGCAGATGTGGCAGAGTGGTCGAATGCGGCTCCCCGCTAAGGAGCAGGCCGGCAGTAACCGGTCCGGAGGTCCGAATCCTCCCATCTGCGTTGACAAATTTGGAAGAGAACGTGTATACTGATAATCGGAAGGAGAGCATTATGGCAGAAGAAGTTTTCATAAAGGTAAGGTTATATAGTTATGGGCAGTCCGGTGCCGGCAGTTATCTATACTATGGCAGCGGACTGATTGGTGTAACTGAAAACAGGAACTGCCAAAGCCCCGGATAAGAAGAAACGATTCATAAATACGTTTTATGAACCTTTAGCGAACATGGTACAAAGGGCCCCAGGCAGGCCCTTTTTTGATGCGGAAAGAGAGGAAGATCCACATGCATCAGACCATGTTTCCATTATTGATTGTTAATATCCTGGAGAATCATGCCACAAAGGAAAGACCTCTTTCCATTACGGAGATAACAGAGTTTGTCAACAGGGAGTTCGGACCCTTTGCTATGGAAAAGGAACAGCTTATGAACCGGTCTACGGTAACGCGGATTCTGGATGCCATGGAGTTTTGGACCGAGGAAGGAAACCTGCTTAATTTTAAGGTGACGCAGTGCGGTTCAGAGAATAAGAAGCTGTTCTGTCTGGAGCGGCCAAAGGGGTGAAGTGGAGTTCCGGACCGATTTCAGGTGGTAAAGGATGAAACATCCCATAAAATCGCAGAAAATCCGGCTGCAGTGATTTTAAAAATCGGTTTACATACTTCTTGACTTTAGCATATTAACTTGTTATACTTTTTCTAAAGTGTGTGCCGGACCCACTGCCGGCACAGCATCCCCACACTTCACAAACAAAAATCCAGGAGGTCGATTGAAATGTCATACGTTGATGAGATTTACGAGAGAGTTGTAGCACAGAACCCGGGTGAGCCGGAGTTCCATCAGGCTGTCAAGGAAGTACTGGATTCCTTAAAACTGGTCATTGATGCCAATGAGGAAAAATACCGCAGGGAAGGTATTCTTGAGCGTTTCACGGAGCCGGAAAGAATTGTATCTTTCAGGGTACCGTGGGTAGATGACAATGGAGCTGTCCAGGTGAACAAGGGATACAGGATCCAGTTCAACAGCGCCATCGGACCATATAAGGGCGGCCTGCGTTTCCATCCATCTGTAAACCAGAGCATCCTCAAGTTTCTCGGTTTTGAGCAGACACTTAAAAACTCCCTGACAGGCCTTCCCATGGGCGGAGGCAAGGGCGGTTCCAACTTCGATCCCAAAGGCAAATCAGACCGTGAGGTCATGGCTTTCTGCCAGAGTTTTATGACAGAGCTGTACCGCCATATTGGCAAGGATACGGATATCCCGGCCGGAGATATCGGCGTAGGCGGCAGGGAAGTGGGATACCTCTTTGGACAGTATAAGAGAATCACAGGATTATATGAGGGCGTACTTACAGGCAAGGGACTCACCTTTGGCGGTTCCCTGGCCAGGACACAGGCAACCGGATATGGCCTGGTATACATTCTGGATGAGATGTTAAAGCACAACGGCAAGGATATGGCAGGCAAAACCATCGTTGTATCCGGTTCCGGCAATGTGGCCATCTACGCAACTGAGAAGGCACAGCAGCTGGGAGCAAAGGTAGTGGCTTTAAGCGATTCCAACGGTTATATCTATGACAAGGACGGCATTCAGCTGGATATTGTGAAGGAAATCAAGGAAGTACGCAGAGGACGTATCAAGGAGTATGTGGAAGAGGTGCCAACCGCAGTGTATACAGAGGGAAGAGGAATCTGGAGCATCCCATGTGACATCGCCCTTCCCTGTGCAACCCAGAACGAGCTGAATCTGGACGATGCCCAGACACTTCTCGCCAACGGATGCTTTGCAGTGGCAGAGGGCGCTAACATGCCGTCCACCAGGGAAGCCACAGATTTGTTTGTGGAGAAGAAGATTCTCTTTATGCCGGGTAAGGCTGCCAATGCAGGCGGCGTGGCAACTTCCGGACTGGAGCAGAGCCAGAACGCCTTAAGAATGTCATGGTCCTTTGAGGAAGTGGACGATAAGCTTCACACCATCATGGTAAATATTTTTGCAAAGGTATCAGAGGCAGCAGAGCGCTATCAGGTTGCGGGCAACTATGTGGCTGGTGCTAATATCGCCGGATTTGAGAAGGTGGTTGAGGCTATGCTGGGACAGGGTATTGTGTAGTCTGCCCTGTATCGCGCAGAATAAATATATAAGATGGGGATCGGATCCCGCAGGCAGGCCGTATTGGCTTGTCTGCGGGATTTTCTTGCTTTTTTGGCTTGTGCATGCGGCGGGAGACACAGCCAGGTCTGGTTTAACCTGAAAATCAACAGAAACTGGAAATAATGCATAAAAAACATAGTTTTTGCTTTTGTATATTGAATATTTTTAAAACTTGTGTTAATATAATGTTAATACGGATTGTTGACAATCCACAATCCACAATCTACAATCATCAACATATGAAAGGTGAAGAGGAAAAAAAGATGGAAGCACTTATTACACGTACCGAAGGCCTGATATTCGTGATTTTAATCATGGTAGCATTCGCGCTTTGGTTACAGAGATTCAAAGCATTTAAGTCACTGGGGCCGGTTTTGACAGTAGTGGTATTGGGAATTATTCTTTCCAACACCCATGTGGTGCCGATTTCACATGATTTTTACAGTGCGTTGTCTACATACTGCGTGACGCCCGCCATATCCATCTGTCTGCTCAGCATGAATATGCGTGAGCTGAAGAAGCTGAACAGGGAGCCGGTCATTGCTTTGGTATCCGCTATTTTTTCTGTATGTTTTATTGCCATCATACTGGGATTATTCTTTGCTCCAAGGATTACCGAGGGCTGGAAGTGCGCCGGCATGTTTGTAGGCACCTACACAGGTGGAACACCTAACCTGACAGCTATTGCAACCGGTCTGGACTGTTCAAGAGAAACCCTTGCGGCAGCCAATGCAGCTGACTACGTGGTGTCCACCCCCTTAATGGTATTTCTGTTTGCGGCTCCGGCTATCTTAAAGGCGTCCAAACGCTGGAACAAGCTGTGGCCTTACCAGTTTACAAAAGAGGAGCTGGACGACGGAGAGGACGAGCCCCTGATGTCCGATAAGAGATGGTCTATCCGTGATATTGCATGGCTTTTGACCATTGGTTTCGGCGTTTCCTTTGTATGTACTGTGATTGCGCAGTCCATTTTTCCGGATACCTTCTGGAAAGCGGGAAGGCTGCTGATTCTTACCACGGTATCCATTGGCCTGGCACAGTTAAAGCCTGTCCAGAAGCTGCGTGGAAATCTTGATCTGGGTCTGTTTATTTCCCTGACCTTCCTTGCAACCATTGGATTTGCTGTGGATTTGCAGCAGTTCATCGGTTCCGCGCTTATGATGACCCTGTATGTACTGTTCATGCTGGTGGGATGTATTGTACTGCACCTTATTATCTGCCGCATATTTAAGATTAAGTATGAGTATGTAATCCTGTCCATGGTGGGATGTATTGTAGATGGACCAACCTCATCCCTGACCGCGGCAGGCGCAGACTGGAAATCCCTGATTAACGTCGGCTTAATCATGGGTGTAATAGCCGGAGCCTGCGGAAACTATGTGGGCATCTTTGTATCCTATGTCATCAAGGGTATATGCGGCCTGTAACCATTAAGAAAGGCTAAAGCCTAAGATAAACTCCGGCGCTTGTGATCCAAGGTGCCGGAGTTTTGTCATTTTTTCGGACAATATGTTTACCGTGGGATTTTCTTATGATACTATTAGTTTGTGACAGAATACACTGGAATTGTTGTGGGATTATGAAAAGGAATTGCTTTTATGGGAAAATTAACGTATCAGACACTGCGTGAAAATGTGGTGGACGTCATTCGTATGAAAATATTCAACCACGAGCTGGCGCCGGGAATGAGAATTATTGAACAGGATATTTCGGACGAATTCGGGGTGAGCCGCGGGCCGATCCGGGAGGCTTTAAGACAGCTGGAGCAGGAAGGCCTGGTGGAATATGTGAGGAATGTGGGGTGTTCGGTGAAAAATATCACCCTGGAGGACATTTACGAGATTTATCTGCTGAGGGCCACCTATGAGATTTTGGCAGTAAAGCTGTGCAGAGGAGTGTTTTCAGAGACTGCCTTTGCGGAGATGGATGCTGCATTGGAATCCATGAAGGATTTAAAGGAAACAGATTATAACAAATCCATTGCCTGTGATAACATGCTTCATGAGGCCATCATACGTTCCACCGGCTTACCGCGGCTGATTAAGGGATGGACGGACTTAAACTATGGAAATGCCATCAATTATTATGCGGGCAACCCTGACAGCCGGGCCATGATAGACCGCCAGTACCCCATCCACAAGGAACTGGTGGACGTGTGCCGCACCGGAAATACGGAGGAAATATGCAGGGCCATATCAAACCATTATATGAAGACCATCAGACGGCGGCTGAAGGAGCAGGGGATGCCGGAAGACCATTTTAAGTTTTCAATTGATGTGATTGACGGCTGGGTGTGAGGCTGGGAGAGAAGATTGGACAGCCGCAGAAAACAGAATAAAGGGAGAATCCTGATGACGGTTTGAGAAGTACCTGTCATCAGGATTTTTTTGTGGAACAATAAGAAGGTGTATTCTGCCATGTGATTTGGTAAACCATGTTGTTGTGAATAGTGACATGGTATCCGGGTGAAACAGGGAAAATAAGGCACAATTATGTATAAAATAATTGCGCATCACAGGAATGAGCATCATATTGCACAAAATATGGACCCTATTTGAATTGAAATACACATGTCCGGCCTTTATAATGCAGATATGGAGAAGATACATGAGCGCGCGTGTAACTTTAATATTAATTAATGAGGAGTACCAAATCATGACGGGAGATATTGTATACAAGGACCTGATTCAGCTGGATTTGGATGTGAGAAACACAGACGAATTATTCGAGGTAATGGCCGGGCGGCTTATGGAATTGGGATATGTGACAGGGGATTTTCTTGAAAGCATAAAGGAAAGAGAGAAGGAATATCCTACGGCCCTCCCCATAGAGCCATATGCAGTGGCCATACCCCATACAGACCCGGGATGCATTAAGAATGCATTTATTGCCTGTATCCGCCTGAAGGAACCGATTCCATGGAGGGAGATGGCTGCCAACGAGGTAGTCCATATGGTGCGGTTTGTATTTCTGCTTGGTTTTAAGCAGGAGGCGGTGGGGGATGCCCATGTGGAACTGCTTCAGATACTGGTAAACAATTGCCAGAGACCTGATTTTATGGAAAGGCTGAGGCAGGCTGCTAATATAGAAGCATATTTTAATCTGGTATTATCAATGGAAGGTATAGGGTGAACATATGAAGAGGATTATAGTTGCATGTGCTAATGGAGTTGCGACGTCACAGGCTGTTGCCAGTAAGGTAAACCGTCTGCTTAAAGAGAGAAAGGTGGACGCGGTGGTGGACGCGGTTAATATCAAGTCCCTGGACAGGGATATAAAAGACTGTGTGGCTTATATAACCATCACAAAGACGGTAAAGGAATATCCGGTACCTGTTATTAACGGAATCGCGTTCCTGACAGGGGTCAGGCAGGAAGATGAACTGAAAAAGCTCATTGATGCGGTCAACAAAAGCTGATAGGGAGAAGGAGGGGAAAGTATGCAGGTATTAACAAATGTTGTTAATTTCTTTTTGGGATTAGGGGCTCCCATATTTGTACCGATTATAATGATTGTCGGCAGTATACTGGTGGGAATGAAGATAAAGGACGCGATTTCATCCGGCATCACACTTGGCGTGGCATTTACGGGCATGAATCTTCTCATATCCTTTATGAAGGACAGCATAACCCCGGCCGCCCAGGCCATCATGACTTCTACGGGAATCTCGCTGCCCATTGTTGACGGCGGATGGAGCACCATGGCTACCATATCATGGGCATGGCCCTATGCATTTCTCATGTTTCCGCTTTTGATAGCAGTCAATGTAGTGATGATTCTTCTCAACAAGACAAATACCATCAACGCAGATTTATGGAATGTATGGCTTAAGATATTTACGGCAGTTGCCGTGGTATCCATTACTCATAGTGTGATTCTGGCCTTTGTGATTGCGGCGGTTCAGATTATACTGGAACTTAAATCTTCGGACGCACATCAGCACCGAATTGAAAAGCTTACAGGAATTCCAGGTGTGTCCGTGACCCATGCTACGTTATTCTTTGGAGCTATTTTATACCCGATTGCCCTTGTTTTAAGAAAAATTCCGGGACTTAACAGGGAATTTGACACGGATATGTTAAAAGACAAGGTTGGTATTTTTGCGGAAAACCATGTGATGGGATTTATATTGGGCTGCCTGTTTGGAATTCTCGCAAAGTATTCCCTGGCCCAGATTCTTACCACAGGAATCAAGGCTGCAGCTGCCATGACGCTGTTCCCGGTGGTGGCCAAATATTTCATGCAGGCCTTGTCTCCCATTTCTGAGGCGGTCAGCGCTTTCATGAATAAAAAGTTTGAAGGAAAGACTCTGATTGTAGGTCTGGACTGGCCTATCCTTGGCGGCTGTAATGAGATATGGCTGGCTATCCTTTGGAGCATACCGTTTATGCTGATTTATTCTATGGTGCTGCCGGGCAATGAAATCCTTCCCTTTGCAGGTCTTATGAGCGCATCCCTGGCATTGCCGGCATTTCTGGTGACAAGAGGAAACCTGCTTCAAATGTCTATCCTCTGCGTCATCGGCGCTCCGGTGTTCCTGTGGGTGGGAACTGCCTTTGCACCGTTCATGACAGAGTTAGCCATTGCAACAGGCAGTATTGACCTTCAGGCGGGAGAGCTGATCAGCAACAGCCTGATTAATGGTCCTGTATTTACGTATTCTATTTCCCATCTGTTTATGTTTTTAAAGGGTAATTTCATGCCTTTGATTATATTCGCAGTCTGGCTGGCAGGGTTTGTTTTATATTACCGTGATTTAATGCGTGAGGCCAGGGAAGACGCGGCTCTGGAGGCTGGAAATGCCAAGGCGGGACAGTAAGCAATTGAATTGACGAGGTGATATCGTGTATCTGGATAGCAGAAGTTATATGATTTTTCAGGAGATTGTAGATAATTCATCAGCTACAGGCAAGGGGCTGGAGGAAAAATTCCATCTTACGAGAAAGCAGCTCAGCTATAGCTTTGACAAAATCAATGACTATCTTAGGGATAACGGCCATCCGGAGATTAAGCGGCTGAAGACCGGGTACTTTATGGTGCCCGGTCCGGTGGCTGAGCATTATTCCGCCAAAGAAGCAGCAATCACCAAGTCCTCCTATACCTATTCGGACGAGGAGCGGGCATATTGGATTGAGCTACGGCTGCTCTGCCACGAGGATGAGCTTTCCACCTATCATTTTACAGAGGAGCTTCAAATCAGTAAAAACACGCTGCTCAGTGACTTAAAGAAGGTACAGGAACGGGTAAACAGATTCAGTTTGGAGCTGGCGTATAACAGGAAGGAAGGGTACCGCCTTTACGGAAGTGAATATCACAAAAGAGAGCTTTTGACACATGCCCTCAGAAAGCTTCTGAACATGCCGGGCGGTGAGGAGAACCTGAACCGTATATACGGAATCAGGGAGGAAGGGGTAAAGGATCTCAGGGAAAATATCGAGGAGATAGAAAATAAGCTTCAGCTTCAATTTACAGATGAACGTCTGAAGGAGCTTTTGTATATTTTTTATTTTACCCTGATTCGGATTAAAAATGAAAAGACTGTGGAAGCCATGGACCAGTACCGCCTGGTAACCACCACCAAAGAGTATTCTGTGGTGGCCGCCTTTGCAGATAAGTACAGGATAAAGGACGAAAATGAGATCGTATATTTTGCGGTTCAGATACAAATTTCAAAGGTCCATAACAGGGTCTATGAAGATATGGGGAATCTGGAGCTCCTCAGAGACGCGGGCATGCACATGCTGGAACGTTTTGAGTCCATCAGCTGTGTGCGCCTGGACGGAAGGGCGGAATTTTTGGAAATCCTTTATCAGCACATGAAGCCTGCCGTGTACCGGATCTGGTATGGATATCATGTGGAACCGGATATCACGGACATGATACTGCCAAAATACCAGTATCTTCATGAAATCGTGAGAAAGGCTGTAAGGCCCTATGAAGTGTATCTCACATGTACCTTTCCTGACCCTGAGCTTGTGTATATTACGGTTCTCTTTGCATCATGGCTTCATAAGGAGGGAAAGCTGATTCAGGTCCAGGAAAAAGAGAGGGCCGTGGTGGTGTGTACCAATGGACTTACCGTATCGCAGTATCTCTTTGTATCTCTGTCAGAGCTTCTGCCTGAGATTGAATTTTTAGAGTGCCTGTCCTTAAGGGATTTTTATGAATATGATAAGGATTTTCAGATAGTGTTCTCCACCGTAAGGCTGGAGACAGATAAAAAACAGTTTGTGGTGTTTCCTTTTGCCAATGATATTGCCAAGAAATCATTCAGGGAAAAGGTATTGGATAACATACGGGTATCGGAGGGAGAAGTAAAGCTTCAGAGCCGTCTGCCCTTCCTGCTGCCGGACGAGAGGATTCAGATTACCCGGGAAATGCCCGACTGGCAGAATGCAATCCGTATGGCATCAGCGCCTCTGCTGGACAATGGTTTTATTAACAGGAATTATATTGAAAAAGCCATTGATATGGTGGAAACGGATAAACGGTTCATCATGATTGCAGACGGCGTGATCATCGCCCATGCAGGTGTGGATGACGGTGTTTACAGCATGGGAATGTCGTTTCTCAGGCTTCCTGAAAAACTGTCCTTTAACGGATACATGGATGCCGATATTATCGTGGTGCTGGCCACGCCGGATAAGACCAGACACTTGCCCGCACTCTACCAGCTGTTCGATTTGCTGGAGGACGAGGGTAATATAAGCGCCATGCGGAGGGCGCAGGACGCACATGAGATTGCCAGGCTGATACGAAAATATATTTGAATTAACAGCGATTAAAATAATAGGAACCAAAGAGGGGAGAAAATCATATGTCACAGGAAACAATACAAAGAGCAATACAAAAAGCAATACAAAAAGCAAAAGAGCAGGTCATGTGGGGATGCAGGACCATGGTGGACAAGGGGTATGCATTGGGTACAGCAGGCAATATCAGCGCCAGGGTGGAGGGAGAACCATTGTTTGTCATTACCCCGTCAGCCAGACCGTATCTCACGATGAAGCCGGAGGATCTGGCTGTGGGGGATATGGACGGTAATGTGGTGTCGGGACCCTATAAGCCCTCCATTGAATTTTCCATGCATCTGGGTATTTATAAGGAAAGACCGGAGGTAAACTGCATCGTGCACACACACTCCAAATTTGCCACGGCTGTCAGCGCCATGGACGGTGTTGAGAAGGTGCCGGTCATTGATATTGAGGGCGTGGTGTATCTGGGCGGGGAGATACTGGTGGCCCCGTTTGCACCTCCAGGATCCGGTGAGCTGGCAGCGAATGTAAGGAATACCATTGGGACAAACGCAGGCCTGCTCATGGCCAGCCATGGCGCCATCGGCACAGGTCTTACCATGGAAGATGCCATGATATCCAGCGACAATGTGGAGAGGGCCTGTGAAATGTATCTGGCAATCCTGGGGGCAGGGCGCCAGGTAAGGAAACTGCCTGAGGATTATATGGAAATGGCAAAGAAGAAGTCGCTGGTAAGAAGAAATGTAGTTTTATAGAATCAGGAGGGGCATATGGAAAGAAAGGTTGCGGTAATCCATACCACAGTTGTTACCTGCGACGGCATCAACAGCAGGCTTAAGGCGCTGGTACCGGACGCCGAGGTGATGAACATTGTGGATGATAGTCTTTTAAATGATGTGAAAAAGGAAGGAATGCTGACAAAGGAGGTTACCAGGCGGCTTTTAACATATGCTCTTGAAGCACAGGACTGGGGAGCAGAGCTGATTCTTAACGCCTGTTCCTCGGTGGGGGAGGGAGTGGATGTCATAAGACCCCTTTTAAAGATTCCTTACCTTAAAATTGATGAACCCATGGCCCGCATTGCAGTGGAAAAGGGTGAAAAGATAGCTGTATACGGCACGGTGAAAACCACGCTGGAGCCAAGTGCGAGGCTCATAAGCCGTATTGCAGAAGCAGAGAAAAAGAAGGTTGTGGTGGATTCCTATTTGGCTTCCGATGCGTTTGAAGCGCTGACAGTGGAGAAGAATCAGGAAAAGCATAATCAGATACTGGAATCGCTGGTTCGGGATACGGGGAACCAGTATGATGTTCTGGTCCTGGCACAGGCCAGCATGAGCGTATTGATCCCATGTCTGGCAGATATCACAAAACCAATCCTGAGCAGCATGGATTCAGGCGTGGAGGCAGCTGCCAAGGCCTTAAAGGGTTTATAAGAGAGGTTGAAGTATGATATTAGGATGTGTGGCAGATGATTTCACAGGGGCCAGCGATGCCGCCTCCTTTCTTCAGGCAGGAGGCGCAAATGTGATACTCAGCAACGGGATACCTGAGAGGGAGGATGAGGATATCTTGGAGGCCCAGGCAGTGGTCATAGCACTGAAAACCAGAACCTGTCCTCCCGGCGAGGCGGTGGACCGGAGTATGGCTGCCTTTTCCTGGCTGAAGGCCCATGGGGCAGGTATGCTGTATTTTAAATATTGTTCCACCTTTGATTCCACGGAAAGTGGAAACATAGGCCCGGTTCTGGATGCCGCCCTAAAACGGTGGGACATACCGTACACGCTTTTATGCCCTGCTTTGCTGGAAAATGGAAGAAGCGTGAAGGATGGAAATCTGTATGTCAATGGAGTACTGCTGGAAGATAGTCCGATGAAGGATCACCCTCTGAACCCAATGAGGGATTCCAGGCTAAAGTACCTGATGGAGAGGCAGAGCCGCTACCCCTGCTTCAACCTGGGAGCAGGTGAACTGGAACGGGAGTTCAGGCCTTATGAAAAAACAGGGCATTATTACCTGATACCGGATTATTATGAAGAGAAGCACGGGAGAATGATTGCTGAACAATACGGGAATCTTCCGCTTTTGTCAGGCGGATCCGGTCTGCTCAGGATGATTGCCCGTACATGGGAACCGGATGAGGAGAGAAATGTTCACACACCGTCCCGTTGTACGGCCCCTGTCATACTGGCCGGAAGCTGTTCTGAGGCCACCAGGACACAAATCAGGTATTATGAGTCAAAGGGCGGTGCTTCTTTGCGTATCCATCCCCTTTGGTTTGTGCAGGGCATCCAGACAATGGAACACATCAGGGCATTCCTGGAAGAAAATAAAGATCAGGCAGCGCTGGTGTACACTTCGGCGCCGCCTGATGAGGTAAATCATATAAAAGCAGAGTGGAGGGAGTCCTACCCGCCCCTGGAACATTATAACGAGGAATTATTGGCCGGGACAGCTGCCTATGCCTTGGAATCTGGAAGAAAAAGAATCATAGCAGCAGGAGGGGAGACGTCAGGCGCCGTCATGCAGAAACTGGGAATGCACACCTTTTATATCGGACGGTCCATTGCTCCGGGGGTTCCGGTTATGTATCCTGCGGGACAGGAAGGGATGGAGCTGATTCTTAAATCCGGCAATTTCGGCCAGGAGGATTTCTTTATCCGGGCTGCAAGGGACATCTGAGCCGTCCTTAATGCGTCAGGCCGCCAATCTGTCAGGCCGCCAATCCTTCAGGCTGCGATTAGTCCGCCATCTCCGCCCCGCAGTTCATCTCTTCTTCCATACCCCGCATTCTGCGAAGCTCCCTGGTAACAAACACCAGTGCCAGGAGGGCGGCCATCAAATCAGCAACCGGTGCAGAGTACATCACGCCCTCAATGCCGAGGAACATGGGAAGGACCACTATCAGGGGCAGAAGGAAGATGATCTGCCTGGTAAGGGAGATGAAGATACCCTTTGCCGCCTTTCCGATGGACGTAAAGTAATTAGCCGTGATAGGCTGGAGCCCGTTTAAAAATGTGAAGAACAGGAATATGCGGAAGTATTGTTCCGCAAAGTGAAAGTATTCCTCGCTGCCTGAGCCAAAGATGCCGATGATTTGCCTGGGTATCAGCTGGAAGCACAGGAAGGACAGGGTGGAAATCATAGTTGCGATGAGCACAGCTTTCAGATAAGCTTCTCGGACCCGCCTGAATTTCCTGGCGCCGTAGTTAAAGCTGACAATAGGCTGTAATCCCTGGGACAGACCGATGACCAGGGAGAAAAATATCATGTTCACCTTGGTTATGATGCCTGCGCAGGCCAGGGGAATCTCACTTCCATAATGGGATTGAGCACCGTAATAGCGAAGGATGTTGTTCATTACAATCTGCACCACCATCATGGCCATCTGGTTAAAGAAGGGGGCCATACCCAGGGCTGCAATGGCCTTCATATGGGATGGCACAGGCACAAGAGAGCCCAGGGACAGGCGCACTGTCTTAAACCGGGTCAGGTATACAATGACCATGACGCCCGATATGATCTGCCCGATGATGGTAGCCAGTGCGGCTCCCGCCATCCCCATGTGGAAGCCGAAGATAAACAACGGGTCCAGTATGGTATTGAGGACGGCGCCCGTGAGAGTACACATCATGGAAAAACGGGGACTGCCGTCTGCGCGGATCAGGTTGGAGCCGCCCGTGGTCAGGATAAGGAATGGAAATCCAAGGGACGTGATGCCGGTATAGGTCAGTGAATAGTCCAGAACATCCGGAGTGGCCCCAAATACAATCATAAGCGGTTTCAGGAAAAGCCTGACCGTGAGACATAGGAGGACCCCTATGGCAGCCAGCATAAATACAGCGTTGCCTGCATAGCGTGTGGCTTCCTCTTTTTCGCCGCTGCCAAGGGACAGATTAAAATTGGCAGCCCCGCCGATGCCGCACATCAGGGAGATGGCAGTACAGGTGATGGTAAGGGGAAAGGCCACGTTGGTGGCAGCATTTCCCAGCATACCCACGCTTCTTCCTATGTAAAACTGGTCTACAATGTTATACAGGGCGCTGACCAGCATGGCTATGATGCTGGGTATGGCAAACCGGGCCAAAAGCTGGTTCACGGGCAGAATACCCAGTGGATTTTCTTGAGTTGATGAAGATTTCATAAGCTACCTCGTCTTTCGTAAATAAAAGAAGACTCCCTGTCAGTTTGCGAATGACAGGGAATCACATGTATCATTGGTATAATTATACTACCCGATTCCTCCAAATACAATTCCCAAAACAAAGACCGCAGCCGTTAAACCGCAGAACAGATAGGATGTCATGAAAGAAAACCAGGGTCCTATGGGACGCAGACGGCCTTTTTCCACTTCTTTTTTCGCATAGTCCGATCCAAATACCCAGAAAAACATGATACCGGCCAAACCTGCTCCAAGAGGGCAGATATAGATGGATACAAAATCCATCCACCCGGATACAATGCCCTGGATGCACAGTCCGATGGCCAGGGCGGCAGCCGTTATTACGGAGACAGATGTCCTGCGGCTGAGCTTAAACTGCTGCTGTAAAGCGGCAATGGGGGCCTCCAACAGATTAATCAGGGAGGAGATCCCGGCAAACAGTACGGCTGTGAAGAACACGATAACCAGGACACGGCTTCCGGGCATGGATTTAAAAAGGTTGGGAAGGTAAATGAAAATCAGTCCGGGTCCGCCTTCATCCAGCCCGGAACCCGCAGTTGCCATGGCCGGGATGATGACAAGAGCAGCAAGCAGGGCTGCCAGGGTGTCAAAAAGGGCTACCTTCCATGCTGCATTGGTCACATCCTCCCGGTCATCCAGATAGGAGCCGTAGATTAAGGTGCCGTTTCCTGCCAGTGACAGTGAGAAGAAAGCCTGTCCCAGGGCGAATACCCATGTCATGGGATCTGCCAGGCCTTTAAGGTCAATCCGGAAGATATAGCGGTATCCATCCGCGGCAGAGGGCTGGAACGCCATGTAGACAGCCAGTCCCAGGAACAAGAGGAAGAATAGGGGCATGATTATTTTGTTGATTTTTTCAATACCGCCGGATATGCCCAGTACCATGATGATAAAGGTGATAACCAGTCCAACAGTCTGCCAGAAATTATTTCCGAAGGATCCGGCCATGGAACTAAAAGCAAGGGCAAAGCCGTCCACATCGCCGGGAGCCAGTGTAGTGCCGGTCAGGGAACCCGCGCTGTAGCGGAGGATCCAGCCCACGATGACAGAGTATCCGATAGCCAGGGCCAGGGAGCCCAGAACCGGGATATATCCGATGGCTTCTCCCAGACGCCGTCCTTTTCCCCTGCTGGCCATGGCCTGGCCAAAGGCGCCTATAGGTCCGGAGCGGGCGGCGCGGCCGAATGCCATTTCCCCGATAACGCCGGAAAGGCCTATCATAATGACAAAGAGGAAATAGGGAAGCAGAAAGGTTCCGCCGCCGTATTTGGAGACTCTGGCGGGAAACATCCATATATTGCCCATTCCAACGGCGGAACCGATGCAGGACAGGATAAATCCCCAATTTGTTTTCCAGGAATCCCTTTGAGTGTCAGTTGAGTTAATCACGTAAAACCTCCAAAGTTGGTGTATGTAGTCCGCTGCTCCGCATACAGTTCAGCATGCGAGGCAGCGTCGTGTTTTATCTTTTATTTCTGGTTCTGTACAAACTGCTTATCAAACTCAGGATTGAAGTAGTAAAAATTCTTTTCATCCAGCTTGGACTTTATCTTTTCCAGCGCCTCCCCGAAACGCTGGAAATGCACGACTTCCCTGGCCCGGAGGAATTTAAGGGGTTCTCTTACCTCCGGGTTTTCAATGATGCGGATCAGGTTGTCATACGTTGTCCTGGCCTTCTGTTCTGCCGCCAGGTCCTCATGAAGGTCTGTGATGGCATCGCCTTTGGACTGGAATTCGCAGGCATTAAAGGGAACACCTGCAGCAGCCGTAGGCCAAAGAGCCGTGGTGTGGTCGATATAATAGGCGTCAAAGCCTGCTGTCTTGGCCTGTTCCGGGGTCAGATTCTTGGTCAGCTGATAGATAATGGCGCAGATCATTTCCAGATGGGCAAGCTCTTCTGTGCCAATATCTGTCAGCAGTCCGCCCACTTCCTTGCATGGCATAGTGTAACGCTGGGAAAGATAACGCATGGAAGCAGCTAATTCGCCGTCAGGACCGCCGAACTGGCTGATAATCAGGGACGCTGTCTTGGGACAGGTCTGGGTAATTTTTACGGGAAATTGTAACCGTTTTTCATAAGTCCACATGGTCAGACACCTCCTTATTTTAATGTTCCGGGCAGTCCCATGGCAGAGGTCCGTCTGACCAGGTAAAATGCTTCTGGCCGGGATACTTGGTATGGGATTCGGACTTGTTATTGGTTTCAGGGCAGACACAGTTCAGGGTAAGGGGTTCATATTCCTTGGCAAAGGAATCCAGAAGCTGTTTTCTCTGGGCCATGGCCTGGCTGAACGCGTCTAATGCCTGGTCGTCTGTTGGGTGGGTATCCAGATACAGATTCAGGTCATTGACAACAAAACTTATCTCATTAATCTGCTGAAGCAGCTGGCAGCGGTCAGGCATTTTTTTCACCTCCTACTATAAAAAACGGCAGATCCAGGCAGGGAAAGATAGTTCCCTGTTTCAGGGCTTTGGATGGCTCATAAGGCGTTTCCCAGGGCTGCATGGGAACAGTGGCAATGGCCAGCTGTACTCCTGGTCCGGGAGCGGGAAGCTCTTTGCTGCACCCGCATTGTGATACAGGAACTTTGGCGTCACAATTGCATAAATTCATATGATTCACTCCTTTCTGTTGATTGGCCTTGTACAGGCTTCATGATTAGTATGAGCCTGATGCGTTTTTTTAGGTTATTTAAAAACTGTCAGTATATCCAGAAATCGTCGGAGTGTTTTTTTATGGGATTTTTTGCTGAATCCGTATTTCTAAAGTTGAACGTGCAGTATGTTTTGCCGGATGTATCGGCAGCAGAAAGATAGAGTGAATCCTGATTTAGAATTGATTAAGAACAAGCGCAGAAGTCAGAAATTCTAATATTGGCAGTAAAAGAATGTTTGATTGTCCCTGCCTTTTAATATAAAATTTTAAAAAATCAGGCTATGTTAAAGTAGTTCGGTGCCCGGACTTGCGTCCTGAGCACCGATTTATCTGCAGTCTGACATGATACAGGTATCATGTCTCATGTTTCCCGCCTGTTTTATGGGGCGCTGTATTCCCCTTACCGCTCGGCAGTCTGTTGTTCCCCCCGTATCCGGCACACCGCACGGCCCTCCTGGGCATCCAGGGTCAGTGTGGCACCGGACCGGCTTACATCATGAATCTTTACGATGTCAGCCAGTTCCTGGGATTCACCGGGCAGAATATCCTTCAGCACCTCAGGATATCTGGTGAGGAGTTCAGGGCGGTACAGCCTGGTCTTGCTGTTGTCATTGATGGCGCCGTAATACACATCTGCCTCCACCATGTCCTGGAACATGTGGCTGCCGTAGGAAAGATCCGGGTGATAACCTGCTTTTCCGTAAGCCACCTCGCAGATGGCGCTGAACTGGCTGATTTCCGCGTAGACCACGGGTACGCCTAATTCAGGGGACGAGGTTCCGATGCGGCCGGGCACCAGCAGCATCAGCTTCTTATCCGTATCCTCAAAATGCTGGTTGATGCGGCTGATTAAACGGGCCACGTCCGGTTTCTTGGCATATTCGTATTCATAGTATTTCTGAGGATCCACCCACACAATGTAGTCGATGGGCTCCTCCTTGGACCGGCGCATGGATGTTCTGCGCACGTCAAAGAGAAATTCGTGGTCCACGCCGTCCGGTATATGTACCTGTTCGGATTTGGCGGTCTGAAGGGGACGGCATTGCAGCAGGTTCAGCCTCCATATGCCTTCCTCCGGACTGGTGACGGCAAATTCCACATCCACCGGGCGTTCATATTCTTTCTCCAGCATCTTCATGAGGGTGCGCATCATCCGTATGAACTCCAGATTGTCCACCATACCCTGGCAGTCCGCAAAGTAGATGGTTCTGTATATATGGCGTTCGGCCAGCATGTCCTCGGCATCCGTATCCCTGCTCAGCACCATTTTCTTCTGCCATTTGGGAAAGAGGTCCAGTATTTTTTCCAGGGACTTGGTGCACAGCGACTTGGTTCCAAAATCCAGGACATCCACCTTGCGCTGAGAAAATTTGTGGCGTTCAGCCAGGGTGGTCCTTAAGTTGGCCTGTGCTCTGTCAAGACCGATAAGACGGGGGTAATCGCCGGGCGTCCTCTCCACAGCCCTGGTCCCCAGCCCCATGACCATGCGCAGCATTCCTGCTTCCGGGTTCAGGTGCTCCATCCATTTATAAGGGTTATAGGAGCAGCCCATACCGGCAGCCACTGGCATATAGAGGTCGCCGTACTGCTGCCCGGCCACCTGCTGAATCAGCAGGGCCATCTGTTCATCCACATCCAGCAGGTGGCGTTTCCTGCGGTATTCAATGGCCTGTTCGTTCATGGTGCTGGCGTATACCCGGCGGATGGCTTCCTCCAGTTCCTCCATCCGTTCCTCCTTGGTGCCCTGGTTCATACAGAAGATGGATTCGTATTTGCCGGAGAATGCATTGCCGTATCCGTCCTCCATGATGCTGCTGGAACGGACAATGATAGGGGTGGTCCCGTAGTGGTCCAGCATATCGCTCAGCTCTTCACGTATATCTTCAGGCAGGGAACCGCCCCGCAGCCGTTTGGTCAGTTCCTCGGTCTCCTTAAAATGTTCCTTTTCCAGACGGTGTCTGGCCTTTAACTCCGCACAGCGGTTATATACCAGATACCGGTAGAAAACATCCGTGCCGATGAAAAAGGAGTTATGGGGTTCCACATGCTCTGCGTACTCCGGCATGCTGAGTTCAATCAGCTTCCTGGCAACCAGCAGGCCGCAGGCCTTGCCGCCAATTACGCCTCCGCCGATTTTGCGCATCCAGACCCTGCGGAAATCCTCCTCTGTGAAATGCTTCAGTATCAGCTGTTCCATGTGGCTCTCCGTGGTCATGAGCCGGTTGCAGATACATTTTTTTTCTTCTCTTGTCAGGTTTTCCTTTTTAAGGATTTCTGGCCATCCAACCATGTTTCTTACCCCCTTATGTATTTTTATTTGCTGAAAAAATGACACTTATAACACTTATAAGCATATGATTATACATATTTCTCCGAGTTTTTCTCAATGCCCGGAATTGCCATTTTGATAAATTCAATCATGCTCCGGGTCAGGTATTTATTTTTTTTATAATACAGGTAAACATCTCTTACTGCCTCAGGGTCGTCAATCTTATAATATATGATATCCGGGTTTTCCGGAAGGCATTTGACCACGGTATCGCTGACAAATGAGGCGCCCATGCCGTACTCTGTCAGGTGATAGGTGGTTAAGAGCTGGTTCAGCTTCAAGGTATAGTTTAACTGGATTCCTGCCCGGCCCAGTATGGCGTCCACACGTTCCCTGGTATCATTGTGGGACCGCAGCATGACAAAGGGCTCATCCTTGAACTTTTTTAGGGATACGGCCGGAAAGGTATCGTTCTGGTGAAGGCAGCGCTTTATGTCGGAAGCCTTAAGCTGGTATTTTACCGCTCTCCGGTTGCTGTCAAAGGAGGAGGGAACAGCCAGCAGCAGGCGTTCCTCCATGAAGCGCTCCTTTTCATAGATGCCCGCGTCCAGCAGATAGTTGTCTATGATAATGTCCAGTTCCCCGGCAAAGAGCTTTTGCTCCAGCAGCGGGGTGTGTCCCTCAAACAGGTTCAGCTTCACGTGAGGGTAGGCCCTGCGGAACTTATCGATGATGGGTGGAAAAATGAAGGATGAGAAGAGATAGGTCCCGCCCACGGACAGACGGCCTGTTTTCAGCTCCTGGAGATTGCCCACATAGTAGGCGAACTCATTTTCCAGGTCCATGATTTTCTCGGCGGTCTTGATGTACTTTTTGCCGCATTCCGTCAGCTGGATGGGGCTGGTGCTCCGGTCAAAGAGGGGCATGCCTATCTTTGTCTCAATCTTCTTAATCATGGAACTGAGGGCCGGCTGGGATATGTAAAGGTTCTCAGCAGCCTTGGAAAAGCTCTGTTCCTTATAAACTTCGTATACGTAATTCATCCCGCTGAACATAGCTGCACCTCCTATAAGTTTTTGATTATATGTTTTATTCAAATATAAATATTTGTTTTTATTCTAGGATATTTTTATAATAAAGGCAAGAACAAATATATCTGACTAATGTTTGATGCGGAGGCCATGAATGAGACATGTAACGGAATATTCCAAACAGGAACTGAATGATATGTTAAAAGAGCTTACCATACAGTTCCAGGAAGCCAAGAAAATGAATTTGAATCTGAATATGGCCAGGGGAAAACCCGCAGCAGCCCAGTTGGATATGAACATGGGCCTGTTGGAGTTTCCAGAGGGCTGTACGCTGGAGGACGGTACAGATGCAAGGAATTACGGCGTTTTAGAAGGGATTCCTGAATGCAGGCGTCTGTTGGGCCAGCTTTTGGGCCTGAAGCCGGACCAGATTATAATAGGAGGTAATTCCAGCCTGAATCTGATGTTCGACACCATGGCGTTCCACTGTCTTTTCGGAACACAGGGAGAAAAGCCATGGAGCTTCTATGCATATGAGGGCAGTCCTGTGAAATTCCTTTGTCCGGTCCCGGGGTACGACAGGCATTTCCAGATTTGCGAGGAGCTGGGAATCCAGATGATTCCGGTCCCGCTTCTGGAGGACGGACCTGACATGGAGATGGTGGAAGCCATGGTAAGGGAGGATGCTTCCATCAAGGGAATCTGGTGCGTTCCCCTTCATTCCAATCCTCAGGGAGTATGCTACAGCGACCGGGTGGTGGACCGCCTGGCGTCTATGGAGACGGCTGCCCCGGATTTCAGGATATTCTGGGACAATGCCTACGGCGTGCACCATATTTACCAGGAAGTGCCCCTTAAAAATATCCTGGAGGCATGTGAGGCCGGCGGCCATCCAAACAGGGCTTACTATTTCTTCTCAACCTCCAAGATAACATTTCCGGGGGCAGGTATTTCCCTTATTGCTTCAGGACCGGACAACATGAAGGAGTTTAAGGGCCATATGTCCTCACAGACCATTGGACATGACAAGCTGAACCAGCTAAGGCATGTGCAGTATTTCAAAACGCCGGAAAACATCCGTGCCCATATGGCGGCTCTGGCGGAGGTGCTGAGGCCCAAATTTGACATGGTGTTAAACCGTCTGGAGGAGGAACTGGAAGGCAGCGGACTGGCAGTGTGGAGCCGTCCGAAGGGGGGCTATTTTATCTCCCTGGATACGCTTGCGGGGTGTGCAAAGCGTACCGTGCAGCTGGCTAAGGAGGCAGGTGTCACGCTCACAGGCGCAGGCGCAACCTATCCCTACAAGAGGGATCCGCAGGACAGGAATATCCGCATTGCTCCCACCTATCCCACGCCGGAGGAGTTAAAATCAGCCATGGACATATTTATTCTGTGCGTTAAGATAGCGGGAATCGAGTCAGTGGTGAATCAGGGGAACTAAGTATTGGGATACTATAAACAGGCAGCAGTCGGGCAGAAAAGGAGAACAGGTATGGAGAAACTATATAATCCTTATGACAATGTGTTAAAGGTAGTAAAGGAAGCAGCCGATATACTGGGCTATACGGACAGTGACATAGAGGCCATTAAGTACCCGGAGAGGGAACTTAAGGTTGCGATTCCGGTGCGGATGGACGATGGAACAACTAAGGTATTTGAGGGCTACAGGGTGCAGCACTCCACATCCCGCGGACCGGCCAAGGGCGGAGTGCGTTTCCATCCCGCGGTAAATCCTGACGAGGTCAGGGCCCTGGCAGCGTGGATGACATTCAAGTGCGCAGTGGTGAATATTCCTTACGGCGGCGGCAAGGGCGGCGTTGTCTGCGACCCCAATGAGCTGTCTGAAAATGAAATCCGGGCAATCACCAGGAGATACACGGCAGCCATTGCTCCCCTTATTGGGCCGGAACAGGATATCCCGGCTCCTGATGTAGGCACCAATGCGGCTGTTATGGGCTGGATGATGGATACCTACAGTATGCTGAAGGGCCACTGCATCCACGGCGTGGTTACAGGCAAGCCAATCTGCCTGGGAGGCGCCCTTGGTAGAAATGAAGCCACGGGAAGGGGCGTCATGTATACCACAAAAAATATACTGAATAAAATGGGAATTCCGGTCCAGGGAACCACGGTAGCCATTCAGGGAATGGGAAATGTGGGCAGCATCACAGCCAAGCTGCTTCACAGGGAAGGAATGAAAATCATAGCGGTCAGCGATGTATCCGGCGGAATCTGTAATCCGGAAGGACTTAACGTACCGGCTATCCTGGATTACCTCTCCCTTAACAGAAAGAATCTGTTAAAGGATTACAATGAAGAGGGAATGAGCCGCATTACCAATGAGGAACTGCTGGAGATGGATGCCAGGGTACTGGTGCCGGCAGCCCTTGAAAATCAGATTAACGCTTCCAATGCACATAAAATCCGTGCGGAAATCATCGTGGAGGCTGCAAACGGCCCGGTGGCCGCTGACGCTGACGGGATACTCCAGGAAAGAGGCATTACTGTTGTGCCTGATATCCTGGCCAATGCAGGCGGCGTAGTTGTTTCTTATTTTGAATGGGTTCAGAATATACAATCCGTGAGCTGGACCGAGGAAGAAGTCAACGAGAAACTGAAGGATATCATGGATCCTGCGTTTGAAGCAGTATGGGATATTGCAAAGAGACAGAATGCCACATTGCGCACCGGCGCTTACCTGATTGCCGTGAAGCGGGTAGTGGAGGCCAAGGCGGCAAGGGCAATCTGGCCATAAAGCGAATCACAGAAAAATCATAGAATTTCCAAAAAGCAGCAGTTACACAGTAAAAGACCAGGCACTGGGGATGCCTGGTCTTTTACTGTGTATAAAGGGGGATAAAATGTGTGAAAGGGGGAGGGCCCTTTCGGTTTTTGCAACAATTTATTTGCTGTGTTTTTCTTGCTTACAGGACACATTATAATACAGGTATATTGCAAAAACCATTGTCAGAAGACAAAAAAATATTGCAATTAGCACAAGCTGTGTTAGAATAGGGTTAAATGCACCTGCGGCTTGGGGCCGCGCAGGACAGGGACGGCTGGGGACAGCCGGTGTTTTTAAGGAGGAGGTCCATGTACCAGGAAGAAAGTTTTAAGACGCAGAGGGTGGTATACGCCCATACGCGCAGCGATGAAGGGGATATGGAGTATAAAATGCACTGCCATGATGTATACGAGGTTTATTACATGATTTCAGGCAATGCAGAGTATCTGCTGGAGGGCAGGACCTACACACCCAGGCCCGGAAGCCTGATTATCATACCGCCGGGCTGTTTTCACGGGTTAAGGGTGCTGGATTCGGATGAATATAACCGGATACGTCTGCACTTTGCCCCCGAACTTCTGCAGGAAGAGGAACAGGCTCTTTTGCTGGAGCCTTTTGGAACCGGATGGTGCTGCTATGAGGAACAGTTTCAGCTGGAGTGGTATTTTCACTCCCTGGAGGAGTGCGGGAATTATGGAAAAGATTTACAGGATATTGCAATTCGCACACGGGTTCTGTCTCTTTTGACCAAGATTTTTGCAATATATAGGGAGGCTTCAGGAACTTCCAGGGGTAAGGAAGGACAGGTCCAGGAAATCATCCGCTATATCAACCAGAACCTGTCCGCTCCGCTGAGCCTGGAAGGGCTGGCACAGACCTTCTATATGAGCAAGAATCATCTCACAGCTGTATTTAAGAGGGCCACGGGAACCACGGTGGCCCGGTACATCCTATATAAGCGCATGGCCATTGTGAGAAAAGAGCTGTCAATGGGGGTGCCGGCAGCAGAGGCAGCGTCCAGAGCGGGATTTGGAGATTACTCCAGTTTTTTCAGGGCTTACAAAAAAATGTTTGGATGCGCGCCCTCTGATAAAAGCGCGCCGGGAATGCCTGAGATGGATAAGGGAAGTATGGTTTAAGAATGCGGGGGGACTTAAATATAAGGTTTAAGAATGTACGTAAATAAATTCTTGACAGGAAAAAAATACCATGATATTATCAATTAAACCTATAGAAATAGTAGGAATTGAGAGACGGAGGACAATATCATGGGAGAGAAGCGTAAGAGATCAGACAGACAGTTTAAATTTGAGACAACCCAGCTTCACGGAGGTCAGGAGCAGCCCGACCCTTCAACAGGGGCAAGGTCGGTACCGATTTACCAGACATCATCGTATGTATTTGATAACTGCGACCACGCGGCGGCACGGTTCAATCTCAGCGATCCGGGTAATATATACAGCCGTCTTACCAATCCTACCCTGGATGTATTTGAACAGAGAATGGCGCAGCTGGAAGGCGGCGTGGCGGCCCTGGCCACGGCTTCCGGGGCAGCGGCCCTGTCCTATACCTTCCAGAACCTGACACGGGCAGGGGATCATATTGTGTCCTCCGGCCATATATACGGCGGCACCTATAATTACCTGGCCCACACCTTTCCGGAATACGGGGTGGAGACTACATTTGTGGATCCGGCTGATTTAGAGGCGGTAGAGGCAGCTATCAGGGATAATACAAAGGCTGTCTTTATAGAGACACTGGGAAACCCTAATTCCGATATCGCTGATATAGAAAAAATTGCTTCTATTGCGCACCGGCATCAGATTCCTTTGGTAATAGATAATACCTTTGCAACGCCGTATCTTGTCCGTCCCATTGAGTACGGTGCTGACATCGTGGTACATTCAGCCACAAAGTTCATCGGCGGTCATGGAACTGCGGTGGGCGGCGTGATTGTGGACGGCGGAAGGTTTGACTGGGCTGCCTCCAAAAAATTCCCGGGACTTTCAGAGCCAAATGCCAGCTACCACGGCATCCGTTTTGCCCAGGATGTGGGAGCGGCGGCCTTTGTCACCCGGATACGGGCCATTCTTCTAAGGGATACAGGGGCGACCCTCTCACCCTTCCACGGCTTTTTGTTTTTACAGGGGCTGGAGACACTTTCCCTGCGGGTGGAACGCCATGTGGAAAACGCGCTTAAGGTGGTGGAATACCTGAATGGGCATCCCCAGGTGGAGGCGGTCCATCATCCCAGTGTGAGCCGGGATCCGGTCCAGCAGCAGCTTTACAAAACGTATTTCCCCAGGGGAGGCGGCTCTATTTTTACGTTTGAAATAAGGGGCGGGGCTGAGAAAGCCAGGAAATTCATTGACAACCTGGAACTGTTCTCCCTTCTTGCCAATGTGGCGGATGTAAAGTCACTGGTGATCCACCCGGCCTCCACCACCCATTCCCAGATGCATGAGAAGGAGCTTCTGGAACAGGGAATCCGTCCCGGTACCATCCGGCTGTCCATCGGGACAGAACACATTGACGATATTTTGGAGGATTTGGAGGAAGCGTTCCGGTCCGTATAGAATTCCGGTTCATTTCGTACTCCGATCCGTTTAGCACAGGTGGTTCAGATTAAATCCATGGGTACGGCCGGGGCTGCGTGCAGGGAAAAATCAGCAGGTGAAAAACAGCAATACAGATTGAAACGCCGCGGGAATAAGGCTATAATGGATAGAAAATACACCGCTAAGGAGAAGGACATGGATTACAGGACATATTTGAAAAATTATCCGGATAAGGACGGCCGTTTCGGCGCTTACGGAGGCGCTTATCTTACAGAGGAGCTGATACCGGCTTTTGAGGAAATCGCGGATGCATACCAGACCATCTGCCATTCTTCCCAGTTTATCAATGAACTGAGACGGATTCGCAAGGAATTCCAGGGAAGGCCCACTCCTGTTTACCACTGCGAACGCCTGTCCGGGAAAATAGGAAATTGCCAGATATATCTGAAACGGGAGGATTTAAACCACACAGGAGCCCACAAGCTGAACCACTGTATGGGGGAAGGACTTCTTGCAAAATTCATGGGTAAGAAACGCCTCATTGCAGAAACCGGAGCAGGGCAGCACGGGGTGGCTCTGGCCACGGCAGCCGCGTTTTTCGGCCTGGAGTGCGAGATTCATATGGGCGAGGTGGACATAGCAAAACAGGCGCCCAATGTCACCAGGATGAAGATTCTGGGGGCAAAGGTGGTGCCGGTTACCCATGGCCTTAAGACACTGAAGGAGGCAGTTGACTCAGCCTTTGAGTCCTATGCCAGAAATTACAAGGATTCCATCTACTGTATCGGATCTGCCCTGGGCCCTCATCCCTTCCCGCTTATGGTCAGGGATTTCCAGTCTGTTGTGGGATATGAGGCAAGGGAACAGTTCCTTGAAATGACAGGCATGATGCCGGACGAGGTCTGCGCCTGCGTGGGCGGAGGCAGCAATTCCATCGGTATGTTCATACCTTTCCTGGATGACCCGGTGGATATCACAGGGGTGGAGCCGTTGGGAAGAGGCGAGACGCTGGGAGATCATGCAGCTTCCATGAAATTCGGCGAAAAGGGAATTATGCATGGATTTGAAAGCATTATGCTGAAGGATGAAAAGGGAGAGCCTGCTCCTGTATACTCCATTGCCAGCGGACTGGATTATCCGTCTGTGGGGCCGGAGCATGCATTCCTTCACGATCTGGGCCGGGTTAAATACGATACGGTAAGCGACGAGGAGGCCATGGTGGCATTTTTCAAACTTTCCAGATATGAGGGAATCATACCGGCAGTGGAAAGCTCCCACGCGGTGGCATATGCCATGCGCAGGGCAAAGGAGATGCGGCAGGGATCCATTTTGGTGTGCTTAAGCGGCAGAGGCGATAAGGATATCGACTATGTGGTGGAGCACTATGGTTATGGGGATCAGTTTATGGATTAATTTGGCGGGGAGGCCGGAGGGCTTTTATCCTGCCTGCTTCGGAAAGGATGGAGAGCAGGGCCAAGAAGGCGGCGGGTTTCATGATGGTCCTTGCTTTCATGGCAGTATGGATTGAAATAAGGGCATCCGGACCAGCGGAATTATTCCGTGGATCGGATGCCCTTTAGACAATATAGTTTGTTTTACAGCCTCTTAGCAACAGCCTTAATAAAGTCCCCGCTGTTAAGTACCACTGGATTTGGAATGGTGGTAATCAGAGCCAGGTCTTTTGTCATCTCGCCGTTCTCAATGGTGTCAATGGTGGCCTTTTCCAGCCTATCAGCAAATTCCATCAGCTCGTTGTTGCCGTCCAGCTCGCCGCGCTTGCGCAGTGCGCCGGTCCAGGCAAAGATGGTTGCCACGGAGTTGGTGGAGGTCTCCTCGCCCTTTAAGTGCTTGTAGTAGTGGCGCTGTACGGTTCCGTGGGCTGCCTCATATTCATAGTTGCCGTCCGGGGATACCAGGACAGAGGTCATCATGGCCAGGGAGCCGAAAGCAGAGGATATCATGTCGCTCATGACGTCTCCGTCGTAGTTCTTGCAGGCCCAGATGTAACCGCCCTCGGATTTCATGACACGGGCTACGGCGTCGTCAATCAGGGTGTAGAAATAGGTGATGCCGGCAGCTTCAAATTTTTCAGCATACTCGCTGTCGAAAATTTCCTGGAAGATATCCTTGAAGGTATGGTCATATTTTTTGGAAATGGTATCCTTGGTGGCGAACCAGAGGTCCTGTTTTGTATCCAGGGCATAGTTGAAGCAGCTTCTGGCAAAGCTTTCAATGGATTGATTGATATTGTGCATGCCCTGTACGATACCCGGGCAGGTGAAGTCGTGAACCAGTTCCCGGCTCTCGGAACCATCCACGGCCGTGTAAACCAGCTCCACCTTTCCCGGACCCGGTATCTTCATCTCAGAACCCTTGTAGACATCGCCGTAGGCATGTCTGGCAATGGTGATGGGTTTCTTCCAGTTCTTAACACATGGTTCGATTCCCTTTACTACAATAGGGGCGCGGAACACGGTACCGTCCAGGATGGCGCGGATGGTTCCGTTGGGGCTCTTCCACATTTCCTTCAGGTGGTATTCCTCCACGCGGGCGGCGTTGGGGGTGATGGTGGCACATTTAACAGCCACGCCGTACTTTTTGGTGGCATTGGCGGAATCAACGGTTACCTGGTCGTTGGTCTCATCCCTGTATTCCAGTCCAAGGTCATAGTACTCTGTCTTTAAATCTATGTATGGCAGCAGCAGGTCGTCTTTGATCATCTGCCAGAGAATTCGAGTCATCTCATCGCCGTCCATCTCAACAATCGGGGTGGTCATCTTAATCTTGTCCATACTGTATCCTCCTGAATTTTCGCATTATTTTATAGTATACGACGAATTGGGGTTTCGCACAAGAGAAAACTGTGCATCATCTGCCTGCAAACTGTGTATCATCCGCCTGCAAAACCATGTATTATCTGCCGGATAAAATGTAAAATCAGGCAAAGGTTTTATCTGCCGGAAACACAATTCCCATCTGCTTTCTGGCCTCGTCCATGACCTGAAGGGCCATCAGGGAATACCGGTTATGTATATTGCTGCCGGGTCCCGCTGATATCAGGCGGAGCCACTCCGCTATCTCACCGGACATGTCCGCCTTGGCAGGACCCTGGTACAGGACCTGTTTGCCGCCGGCTCTGTCATAAAAAATAAGCTGGTGGGGGTGGTCGATTCCTTCAATGGTAATGGTGCCGTTTTCACCCTGAATCTGGCTGGGAATACGGCTGCTGCTGATTTTGGAATACACCAGTTCAGCCTGCATATCCTTGTACACGCCAAGGATTGTCCCGGATCCGTCAATGCCGTTTTCCAGGAGGACGGCGTCTGTTTTGATTTTTTCCGGCATTCCAAACAGGCGCACAAGGGGATGTACGCAGTAAACGCCTATATCCATAAGCGCACCGTTGGAAAAGATGGGGTTAAATGCGTTTTCCACAATTCCGGATTTGAACTTGTCATAGCGCGAAGAATACTGGCAGAAATGGAAGCTGGCCCTGCGGATGGTTCCCAGTTTGGGAAGATGTTTTGCCAGGGCCTGGTAGCCGGGCGTAAAGATACTGCGGATGGCTTCCAATAAAATCACGTTGTTTTGGCCGGCCAGCTGAATCAGGTGTTCCAGTTCCCTGGCATTGGAGGTAACAGGCTTTTCGCACAGAACATGCTTTCCATGGGATAATAAAAGTGCGGCCTGTTCATAGTGGAAGCTGTTTGGGCTGGCAATATAGACAGCGTCCAGGTCATCAGCGCAGGCAAAGGCATTCAGATCCGTGTATGTTGTTTCAACCCCGTATTTTGCTGCGAAGTTTCCGGCTGTTTCCTGATTTCTGGAATAGACAGCACTGTAATGAAGGCCGGGATTTTCCATTGCGGCTTCCTGGAAACGGTCCACGATAAAGTTGGTTCCTATGGTTCCATAGCGTATCATTGGCAGGTTTTCCTTTCTGTATGGCTCTGTGTCCTGTACTATTTTATCACAAACAGAGCCGTAAACACAGGCTTTCATGCGAAATTAAGGTGGTAAATAAGAGGCAAATAAGGAGGGAGCCGCATTAAGTTATGCTGCTCCCTCATGATTACTGACTAACTTCTCCGGTCTTCTACCAGAAGTGTCTGGATGGTATCCGCGGAGGGATTCCAGTTTAACACATACAGGGTATAAATCCGGGATGGATTTAATGTTACCGGCGTGGTAACCAGGGTGTTTTCCGGGCGGGCGGAACGAGCCACACGCAGGGTATAGTTACCGGAGCTGAGCCGGCTGAAGCTGGCTGCATCGGCAAAGTTTACTGAGTTAAAATAGATATTGCCCAGGGAGGCATTGACTGGTCCGCTGTAATAGGCTAAATTGCAGACCCGGAAGCAGGAAGAGGTCCAGTCCGTGGGGCATGCCGTATCACGGATGGATACCAGGTCCAGACCCGTGGAGGAGTTGACAATGGCGATGGTGGCCATTCCGTCACCCACATACATGGATTTACGGAGATATACGTAACCGTTGGAGCCCATAATGGAGAATGTATGATAGCCCTGGGACAGCTGGCGGTACTGGGTCACCTCAGAAAAATCCAGTCCGGAGAAAACAGCCCGGTTATCTATATACACGGTAAATGGGTTATATCCGGTGGCGGCGTTTAACAGGCGTATTCCGCCGCGAATCCACTGGTTATTGTTGCAGAACACGCAGGGGATGGGATAATTGGGCCGTACAGGATAATTAGGGCGTACAGGATAGTCCGGACGTACCGGGTAGTCCGGGTAGTAGGGTGGCATGACGGAAAAATCAGGGTCGATTTCATCGTCAGGAGATGGAATTACTACATCGGTATCAGGATATGTGAAACCTGGATCAATCGGGTCTTCTACCTGGGTCATCTTAAGTGATGGTACAGAGTAGGGATTATTGTTATTCATATACAATGGTCCTCGGTTAATGCTTTTATGATAATATATGTCTGATATGCCGAAGGGGTACGGTAAAAAGCAAAAAAAGCCGGGAGCAAGGTCAATTCATGGATGCAATTATAATTGTTCCGGCAATGGCTCAGGCCAATATGGTATACTTATATCAGCCGCATAAGAAAGGCAGTTGGGGAGGCCGTTATACGATGCAGCAGTAACAGGATGTCATTCTCCCTCGCTTTTTGCGGCGACAACCTTAGCGGCAGCGGCCTCTACCATATTAGTTATCTTTTTTTCACTTCCGTCCATGCCCAAGGTCTGGATTTTTTAAGATTTAAAAACCCGATTGACATTTTCTTTTATATAAGGTATCATACCTCATGTTCATCGGAGGACTTATAATCGTAGTATAAGGCCGGATAAGATGTCGGATATAGTGGTTTTTTCGGAGGGCTGCGGTCACGTATGGCACAGCCGGATAAGAAAACTGTCTATGTTCGGTCTCTTATCCGGCTATTTTTATGCTTAAAGGAGGAAACATAAATGAATTTGTTAACTGGAAAAATTAAGCCGCTCTACCTGAAATATCTTGGCGCTGCTTTTGGCAGCGCGTGTATATCTTCTGTTTATGGACTTGTGGATATGGCTATGGTCGGCCAATATCACGGGCCGTCAGGAACAGCGGCCATGTCTGTTGTAATGCCAATCTTTAATATTATTTACAGTCTGGGGCTGTTTATGGGAATCGGCGGATCTGTCCTTTATAGTTCAGAAAAAGGACGGCGGGAAAATGGCTGCTGTAACGAGTTTTTTTCCACGGCGCTCCTGGGCACAGCCGCCCTTGCCGCGATTGCTTGGACTGGTATTGTTTTCTTTGGAGAGCCTTTGCTTCGGCTGTTTGGCGCGGAACAAACACTTCTGCCATTGACAAAAGCCTATTTGTTCCCGATTAAGATCGTTATTCCTGTCTTTGTTTTCAACCAGATGCTGGCGGCGTTTCTTCGGAATGACAACGCACCCGGCCTTGCAACCGCGGCGGTCCTTGGCGGTGGTATTTTTAATGTTTTTGGTGACTATTTCTTTGTCTTTGCCATGGACATGGGGATTTTGGGGGCTGGCCTTGCAACCGCGGCGGGCGCGTGTATTACGCTGCTGATTATGCTGACTCACTTTTTCTCAAAACGCTGCACACTTAAATTTGTGAGTATTCACTATTTATTTATTAAAGTAAAGGGCATCTTGACAACAGGATTTTCAACATTTTTTGTTGACTTGGCAGTGGGAATCATGACAATGCTGTTTAACCGGCAAATTGTCCGGTATCTGGGAACAGACGCCCTATCCGTTTATGGTCTGATCGTGAATATCAGTATGTTTGTCCAGTGCTGCGCATACAGTGTGGGGCAGGCTTCCCAGCCTATTTTTTCCATTAATTACGGGGCAGAACACTGGGGGCGTATGAAAGAAACATTAAAGTATGCTTTGGGTACGGTAGCCTTTTTTGGGATCTTCTGGACAACATTGGTGGTGCTGGTTCCAAATGGTTTTGTCCGTATTTTTATGAAACCGACAGAAGCGGTGCTGCAGATAGCTCCTTCCATCATGCGGTGTTATGGTATTTCGTTTCTGCTGCTCCCGCTTAATATATTTTCAACTTATTATTTTCAATCCCTGATGAAGCCGGCTGCGTCGTTTGTTGTTTCCGTCGGCCGCGGGCTGGTGATTAGCGGAGCGCTGATTATGCTGCTGCCAACGGTGGCCAAGGCTGATTTTATTTGGTTTTCTATGCCGGTAACAGAGATTGTGATTGCAGTTTTTGTGATATACATGATGGTTCGGTACACGAAAAGACTTGCAAAATAGCTTCCTGTATAATTTAAGTATAAGGAACCGCGGGGAATGTGGCTGATAAAAAGATGCTAATCGTTCGACAAAAACAAAAAAGCCGAAAACCCAGTAAAACCAGGCTTTCGGCTCTGTATCCAGTGTTCCTGAGCGGATTCGAACCGCTGGCCTTCCGCTTAGGAGTTAAAATCGACGTTTCCACAGGGTATTCCATGTGAGTTCTCTTAGTCCAATAAAATCAAGCAAATCGAACGTCTATATTCTCCATAAGAGTTCCTACTTCCACAGAAAAGCTAATAGTATTTCATAGTGTTATTAGCAGAATATTAGCATTTTTTCAAAAAGAGTGAAATTGAAAGCTTTAGGTTCAAATTCACTCTTTCATTATATTGCAAAAAACTAATGGTTGTAAGGAGGTTTTATGTCCGAATATCAATTACAAATCAAACAAATAGTTGACTACCCACGCTGCCGGATTTACCGGCAATTCGTACATAGTCTGATGAATGACCGGAGTTTCCGTTTAAACGGAGGCTCCGGCCTTTTTTATTTTACGGTACTATGCAGCTACGCAAATTTCCGTACCTCATACCGCCGGATAGACGGTATCTCTTATACGGTCTATCCGGGAGAATGGATCTGTACCGTAAAGGAACTATCCGAGTGGTTCCGCACTCGTTTTCAGTGTCAGGCACTCGATATTTTAGAAAACCTGCAGGATATGCACCTTATATCATTCCTGTCACTTGGGCGCGGGAAGATCATTAAATACAAAATCCGCGACTGGAAGAAACACAATACTGTCCTGGATTACAACTGCCCCTGCCAGAAAGACAGTGGTTTTTTCTTCATGCCGGTTTCCACGGCTGCGGAGCTTATCAGTACCGGCCGCTGCTCGGAGATGGATATTATCCTGGATTTATGGCTTTCTACTGTTTATAACGATGAACAGGTTGAAGGCTCGGAAGTTGGCCCGGTGGTTTATATGCGGAATGGAACCAGAAATCCGCTCGTTTCCTACAACGAATTGGCAGAACGGTGGGGCTTGTCTAAAGCCACAGTCGGAAGACTTTTAAAAAGGCTGTCAGACCGGGAATACATATCGCTTATGACATTCCCCGGACGCCATGGCAGCGTGATTTACTTGCAGAGCTATTTATCCACCATGTTCCAGATATCCGACATAATGATTGACAAAGAGGAGGTTGCAATGGTTCTTAACATCAAACTAGAACTTCCCGAAAAAGAAGATTCTTCAGAAGATAACGCTCTGGAACATGAGATTTGCGTTTCAGATGACTTAAATAGCGTTTCAAAACAGCACATTGAGATTGTCATTCAGAAGTTGGCGAAAATCCTGTCTGCACAAGGGATTTCGTGCTTTGAATGCCCCAATTCCAGATATAAGTTATATCCTTTATCCGACGACTGCACGGGTGAGTATTATATCCGCGCGCGTAGGGAATATAACTGCCGGTTTGGACTTGCTATCCTCTGCGGGGACAGACTGGCACGCACTTTTGAACTTACACTCTCGCCTTGCGAAAATAATAAAGGAGAATTTGATTATGGGAAAGAATAAAGAGACAGATGTGATGGATGATCCGTTGTACCACGATACCTGGAAACTTCTTAAAAAATACCGTGATGTGGTATGGAGCCTGGAATTGTCAGTTCAGCAGGTCAGAAATCGGTTTGAGATTGAGTTTGGCAGCTCTATTGAGGAATTTCTGGATTCAGTATACCTGGCAAGCGCTGATTTGTCCGGGAGCGGCATTGAACGTCATGCTAAATGTATCGAACAGAGCCATAAAATGCTGAAACTGTTGGATTCGGCAATCGAATTGCTGAGGAATAAGCATAAAAACGGGGAGGCTTATTACTGGCTGCTATATTATACCTATCTCTTCCCACAGCAGCTTCGGAATGTGGAGGAAATCATTGAAAAATTGCGTCCTCATATCCGGGACATCAGCTTTAGAACCTATTACCGCCTACGCCGGGAGGCGATTGACGCACTCAGCTCTATCTTGTGGGGATATACGTCAAAGGACAGCCTAAACATTCTGGAACACCTTTTTTAAGAAGGATTTGCCAATAAATATGAATTTAGAAAGACATATTTTATAAATTCTGATATAATTGAGGGGTGAGTATACTTAAAATAGTACTATTGAGCGTATTTTTACACCATATGAATGAATACTCACCCTAAATTATTTAAAATTAAATACTAAATATAAAAAACAGGGAGAAAAATCTATGTGGCTGGATAATGCGTCTGATATTGATATTTTATTCTATGGTCCTTATGCTCAATTAATCTCTGATATCGCTAAAAATGAAAATAATAACCCGCTCACTATAGGCGTTTTTGGACTTTGGGGGGCAGGCAAATCTACACTATTAAATTTAATTGAACAACAGTTAAACGGAGAGGAAAAAGTATTTTGTGTTAATGTTAATGCTTGGATGTTCGAAGGATATGAAGATGCAAAGACTTCTTTGATGGAAACGCTTTTAAAAGAATTTTATGATAAAAAACCTTTTAAAAAAGTGGAAAGTGATATTAAAAGATTATTCCAACGAGTTGACCTTTTCAAACTAGCAACATCAGCAATATCTATGGGGGCTTCTGTTGTTACAAGTATTGCAACTGGCAATCCATTACCCATGGCACTAGGTATCCCCAAAAATGTTGGTGACGCTGCAAAGGTGATTAAATCTGCTGCGGACAGGGTGCAGGACGAAAAGGATTCATATTTAAGCAATGAAACAATGGTAGATAATATCAGAAACTTTAGCAATGATTTTGAACAGATGCTAATGAATTCGGATGTAAGCAATGTAGTAATAATTGTAGATGATCTTGATAGATGCACACCTGAACGTATTATAGAGATATTAGAAGCTATTAAACTTTTTTTATCTGTTAAACGTACTACTTTTATAATCGCAGCCGATGATAATGTCATACAGTACGCCATTAAAAATAAATATCCCCATATTGAGGGGTCAGACGTAGAATTGTCAACAGAGTATATTGAAAAGATTATACAGTTGCCAATCTATATTCCTGAATTATCATCAAAAGATATTGAAAATTATTTATTATTACTTGTAGCACAAAACTATATGTCAAAAGATGATTTTCAATCTCTCATAGAAAAGATATATAATGAGAAATACATAGTTAGGGATACCCGCATTACATTACCAGAAATAAAAGTATTAATCTCAGAGTTACAATTAGAATATGTTCCATCAGAAGAAAAGTTTATGGAAGATGCTAATATAATTGACAGTATCCGTGACATTGTATCCTATACCTTAAAAGGAAATCCAAGGCAGGCCAAAAGATTTCTAAATACCTTTGTTACAAAAAAATCACTTGCCCAGATGTATTACAACAATGATATAGACATGCGTATTCTTGCAAAGCTATTGGTATTGCAAAAATTAGATTCTGATCTGTTTAATCAGCTTAACGAGTGGAATAAAGATTTCACATTATGTAATGACAAATATAAAGCCATGTATGAAGCTATATCAGATGGAAAAAATGAGGTTGAATATACCAAATGGTGTATGCCAACCATCAGAAAGTGGATAGAGTGTGAACCTAAAGACTTGTACAGCCAACGATTAGATAGATATTTTTATTTGACACGTGAAAATCTTGCAAAAAATATTATAGATTCGCAAAGTTTCAGTAGCCAGGCCCGCCGTACTTTAGAAGAACTCGGCCTAGCTTCACGCGGAACAATAAATAGCATAATCAATAATATGAAGGCATTAACTCCTGTTGATATAGATAATATATTTTCTGTATTATTTCCACGCATAGAAAGTGGACAGCTTGACTATTTCATCATCAAGGAATTATTTATAGGTTTTGTGCCATACCAAGAGAAAATATTAGAATCTATAGTTAAATCTAAACAAACCATAAAACCTGGAGATTCCATATATTTGGCCTCCATGTATAAAGAATGCAGTGAAAAAGTAGCACCTGTTTTAGGGAAGATGAAAGGCAGTATTCTTAGTGCAAAATTATACGACAAGATAACAGGAAAGAAGGCGTAAAATGGGAACTTCAAAAGGTTATATCGCTCCAACTCGTATACAATGGACGCAAGCAAAACGTGCTGTTACACAAATGCTTCGAAATGGCGACTCAGATTCTATTGCTAAAGCAGGAAGTAAATTTGCTTCGGCTATGAAGGCGGATGCTACCTCTGGCAGCACTTTCACAAATGCTGCTACAGGTATTTTAAGTTTGGCAAGAGATGTTGCCAATCATGGGACAGAATTTGCATTAAATCAGATTAACAGATCTGATTTAATTGGCAAGCCTTCAGCGGAGATCTGGGACGAACTGCTTCATGAATATACTCATAATGGCGCAACCATAGAGGACGCTTTGGCGGCAGATGCTCTATCAAAAGCTTTAGAAAATTTACAAATTACAGATTTGGAACAGCTTGGTGATATTCCTCAAGAAACTCTGCTCAAAGAAATGCTGGTTGATTATGTAATCGTTAACTTTGATTTCCGGTATGCTGAAAAAATTGGGAAAGACCGAACACCGGCCGATGCTCACCGTATAATGGAGGAGATGCAGGATTATATTAAAAGCAACTTATATGAGGGGCTTAGCTTTAGCGATATTAAAAGTATTGATTTTACTAACTTGGCCGGCAGCGAATATGTTGATAAAGCTTTAGTAGATGCCTATTCAGTATTTGAAGAACTCTATACGGAGGATTAGCATATGAAAATATGGATAAACAAAGACAATTCCGAAACTCCAGATACTAATTATTCAGATTCCTATATCTTTTCGCTTAACCGAAAGGGGTATAGCACTATCTTTACGAATTTAGCCGATACGTGGCTTAGGTTGGGAGCACTATCTATTCCTTCAACTTATGAAGACTTATTTATTATTGCAATTTCAGTTTTCGCAATTGATAAAAGAGTGGCTCGCTCGCATTTTAAAGATTGTTGGACACGTCAGCTCGATGTATCTATACCCGTCATTGAATTTGAGAAGTGGAATTCAGTAGCTGGCTTGTGGAACAATACTTTGAGTTTTTTGACTGGTGATTCATGGAATATATCTTTTCGTAAAACGGAGTTTTTATATAGTTTGAGAACCCATCCTAGCCGTATAAAGTTAGACATTACAGCCTGCAACGCTGTATGCTTGTTTTCTGGCGGTTTAGACTCTTTTTGTGGAGCCATTTCATTACTGGAAGAAGGAAAATCTCCCTGTTTATTCGGACATAACGAATATCCTAAATTACGCGCGAAACAGGAAAATTTAACATCTATGTTTTGTGAAGAATATCCAGAGCAGACCGCCAGGTTTATAAGCTTTACTGCTAATTCAAGAGCACCCCAGAATGAAGCCGGAAAACTTAGTGGAACTGAAAACACATCGAGAGGAAGGTCCTTGCTTTTCTTGTGTGGGGCATTAACTATTGCTGGTATAATGGGAGAAGATACTCCTGTCTATATTCCTGAAAATGGTTTTATTGGACTAAATATCCCTCTTACTGACAGCCGCAAAGGAACATGTAGTACGCGAACAACCCATCCCTATTTTTTAAAATGCTTTTTGGAGATTCTTAATATTGTGAGAATACATAATCCTATTATAAATTTCTTTGCATTTAGTACCAAACGCGAAATTGTCAATATGGTGAGAAATACTGCTGCTTTTAATCGCGGTTTTGCAGATACCATATCATGTTCCCACCCATGTGTTTCACGATGGAACAAATCCGGAGAACGGGAATATCCTATTAACTGTGGCTATTGTTATCCCTGCCTTATTAGAAAAAGTTCGTTGATAGATGTGAATGCACAAAATGAAAAATACTCATATGAAAGTATTTCTCTTAGCTTTTTACATCATTATTCAGAAAGTGATAAGGTAAATGATCTTTCAGCTGTCATATCCAGCATATACAGATATCAAAATATAAGTGATAATGAAATTAGGCGACTTATAAAATGTACTGGGAAATTAACAAAAGATGAAGTTGAAAATTTTGTTCGCGTTTATAAAAAAACAATGGATGATTTGATTGAATTATTTTCTGCAGATTCTGCGTTGAAAGAATATATGGGGTTATGATGGGAAAACTTATAGACACACATTATCATTTAGATTATTACAAGAACCATAAAGAATTATATGATTCTATAAATGAATTAAAGCAATATACTTTGTGCGTTACAAACAGTCCAGGAGTATTTGTTTCGTGCAAAAAGATATATGAAGAAACAACCTATTTGAAATTTGCAATGGGCTTCCATCCACAAGACAGCTCTCTATCTACTAGAGATTTATCTGATTTTATGACTTTAATAAATACAACAAATTATGTAGGTGAAATCGGAATGGATTTTTCCTCCGAGCAGTACATTCCCAAGATAAAACAGATTGATTTTTTTGAACGTATTGTCGATGTGTGCTCAAGGCAAAATAAGGTGATGACTATTCATTTGCGCAAATCGGAAAATGAGGCAATAGAGATTATACGCAAATACAGCCCTAAAAAATGTATTATACACTGGTTTTTAGGTACAACATCTCAATTGGAAGAATTAATTGATTTAGATTGTTATTTCTCGGTAAATACCAACATGGTGCGAAGTAAAGGCTTGAAAGATAAACTGCTAAAGTTACCTCCAAATAGAGTTCTTGTTGAAAGTGATGGCCCATTTACAAGAGTTAATGGGAAAAAATATTCTCCAGAATTATTAGAAGCCTCTTATACAGAAATAGCGGGCTTTTATGAATCCCCTAAGTTTATTGATCAAGTATATTCAAACTTTAAAGATTTATTATTGCTATAGGGGTGAGCAATTAAAAATGCGGTGTAACATAAAACGGCTTTGGATAGAGGCTTATTATCTAAAGCCGTAGACAAACTAAAATCATAAGTTTTTTTCGGTCTTGGTAATACTGAAAAGGTAATCTTGCCCTTCAATCGCGCCATCTAATCGCCGAGGAATAAGCATAAAAGCGAGGGAGGCATATTACTGGTTGCTGTATTTTATCTATCTCTCGCCACAGCAGCTTCGGAATGTGGAAGAAATTATCGAGAAACTTCGTCCTCATATCCATGACATCTGCTTCAGAACCTATTACCGCCAGCGTAGGGCGGCGATTGACGCACTTAGCCCCATGTTGAGGGTATATGCGTCAAAAGACACTATGAATATTTAGAAAATTTGTTTACTGATGGTATAAAGCAATGGCAAGTCCCCCTTAAAGCTGGTACTCTAAGGGGAACTTATTTATCAATAGACAGAATCGCTTTCAATATCGGATTCATTATCGGATTAAAAATCTGCTCTTAGATAACACATTCTTTCTCAATCAATTTGATTTGAGAGGAAGTCAGCCCCGATGAATGGAGATATTCACTATCGTTTTTTAAGTAAAGGCTCATATATTCCCGCAAAGCCGCCTGTTTTGGTACCAGAGTAAACTTAAAAGAGTCATTTTGGAAGTTGCCACCTTCAAACGTACAACTTATAAACCGTTCCTCGTTATTTCCACTGTGTAAAAGCTCGTCAAAAATAATTGTTCCAGAAAAGCCTATTTTATCTAACTCATACTTAATCTCCGATAAATAGGTGAATGGAGATTCGCAAGTACAAATTAAAATTAACAAAGTATTTTGTTGCTCTAACCAAATAATATTATAATCCTTCATGCCGGTGAACCTCCTTCCTCCGATTTATATATACTGACAATTAAATAGTGTAAAAATCGTCAATAACTTCAAAAGTTCTTTTAATTAAATCGCGTGCCTGTGCACAATCTAGTATCTTCGTTGTATCCAGCGGAGCCGTTGGGTCATCCCAATGCTCCAATATATGTCTGTTGTTATGATAAAATGTATAGCAACGCCCCAGATAACTAATCTCTGCCGGGGATGCTTTCCCCACACTCTCCGATTTTAGCTGATATTTTGAACCGTTCGATTCAAAAAAATCAAAGCCGTTGTATTTTATGTAATTATTATCTGGCGCAATTTGGCGGTCAATAACTATTTTTTTCAAATGGCCTTCTAATACTCGTAATGCAGGCTGTGCCAAAAAGGTTCCATCAAACATATCTCCATTTATATTCAGGTTATAGACTGCCTGGTGCAATACCCTTGTCATTTTTTCATTAAACTTATTATAAGAGTTTGGTAAATAATACTGAAACTCATTTTGGATATTGCTTTTATCTATATTCAAGTTAAAGGTTTGATTGAAAATTTTAGGGATTTCATCTATATCAACCAATTCTGTTATATAGGTGATGATACACGAAAACAGCATCTGTGGTTTCCCTTGAACCATTAATTTATTGGTATCATAGTGGTTAATTGTAATCTTATCCTTTTTACCCAGATTTAGGCTGTAGGAAATACCATGTGCAATTGGATGCTGATTCTCTGAAATATCAGGCCCATACTCTTCTTTAACAAGTTCCATAACAGATATCAGATCGTTACGATTGATTCCCTCAGCAGTAAACCAGTAATCACCTTTTTTAATTTTAGGAATCCCTCTTCCCTCTGTAAGAGCCGTCTTGGCTAACTCGTCTGCCATATCATTATACTTATTGTTGGAATGGGCCGTTACTTTAAGGAAAGAAATTTGAATGGTTTGTTTCCACTCATTCATTGATGTGGCATATTTCTGTGCCAATTCATTTTTCGCTTTCCAGTCACCAGTTACCCATTTTTCAATTCCCTCATAGTCATATCGCAGTTCTATTTCTGAATATCCATTTGTTATAGCCCATTTAACGGCGAACATTGCACCCAGCATTTCACCGGCAACATTCCGTATTGCTAAAGATGCTGGATTTTCTCCATTTCCATGTTCTTTTATAGTTTCCCCAGATGGAGTCAAAATTACACAGCCAAATGCATATTTTTTCAACTTATCATCATAGCTTCCATCTACATATGCAATAACTTTTGTTGGATTTAACTCAAAACTCTCAGCATTAGCACTATTAACAACTGGAGATTCATTTTTAATATAGCACTCTGCTTCTTCTAAAGTGGAAAAGCTTTTAAATTCTGCATTGCTATATCCAGCCGTTGCGGCCTGACATTCTGACCAGCTTTCAAATACCCCTATTGTTGTTCCTTTGCGAACGGCATAAAATTTCTTTTTTGCCATAGCATACCTCCTATAAACTTAATATTATATGCAGAATTCTGCGCTTAGTCAACCCCTAATTTTATAGCAGAAAATCATATCCTCAATTTCAAGCGGAATACTTACTTATATTTTACAATATTTCCAACAGAAACACAAACAAATTAAGAAATTGGATAGTCCTGTCTCATTTTTGATATTAACATTCATGAAAGGCTTCGTGAAAAACAGGGAGCTGTAGATTCCATAAATTCTCTACAGCTCCTTGTATTCTTAACGCTCTTTATTCGATTGTGAAAGCAGGCTAGCTGCAAAACTCTTAGTTTTCTCTGCGTATTTGTCGCTTTGTAAAACTCTGGAAGCTATATCTTCCATCTGGGAACCTGTCTGTTTTTTAGGAGCTCTTTGTGATAAAACACCCGCAGCAAGTGATTTTTGTATACTAGATGCTTGCGGATTAGTCAATGTTTTAGCAGCCTGTGATGCCAATTTTGCACTAGATCTTTTATTATTCATAATCCTCTCTCCCCTCTAAGCAGCGTCCGTTATAGAAAATCCATACACTGCACAGTCCAAATCCTCATCTGTCATACAGCCTCTTGCTCTTTTGTAGAAGTGTGGCATACTGTCATGATATTCAGATAGTGCCTCTGGGTACTGCTTCGAGTACGCAATCACTGTTTCATATTCCCAATGCTCACTATTTCTAGGGAGATTGTTCCAAACGTCAATCTTCTTCAAATCTTCCCATCCATTAGCCTCACGCATACGTTCAACAATTATGCTGTACAAATATTGATGTGCCTTAAATAAGTAATTGCGGCGTACAATCCACTTTGGCACCAGCAATATCTCTTTTCCTCGATGTAACCAACATGGGCGCATAACCTCAATCCAACTATGCTGATGAAATTCATGAGGCTTGGCACCAAGGTATCTCCGGCTCCCCGCAGTGCTCCGGACACCACAATAGAGGCTGCAAACAGCGGTTCTGCAAAAGCTTCAATCCTCAGCACCCGTACTCCCAATTCCTGAATCTGTGGCTCCAGTGTCAAAAGTGACAGCATAAACGGCGCGGCAAAAAACATGACCGCTCCGGTCACTGACATGACACCCATTCCCAACATTACAGTCAGATGGGAAAATCTTCGCACCAACTCCCGCCGTCCGGCTCCGATGCTCTGTCCCACAAGAGTTGTGGCAGCATCCGCAATTCCATATCCCGGCATATAGCACAGACTTTCGGCTGTGACTGCAAAGGAATTGGCGGCGATTGCAACCGTGCCCAGAGGCGCCACAATCCGGGTTGTGATAATCATCGCCCCATTCATTAATGCGTGTTCCAGTCCCACCGGCACTGCAATCCATACTGGAATGATGGCTTTCCGCCTCCTCACTGGACAGTCGCAAAGCGTTGTGCATGGTTCTGGCTTCTTCAAATCCTGTGCTTTCCGCCATACGCCGGCTTGCACGCCCGGTAGGCGCCATGAGCATGATCCCGCTTTTGGGATACAGTACCCGGAACAGCTCAATTATCATCTTAATGACCGTAGTTTTACCTGTGCCGGGCGGACCGGTAATAATGGAGAGACTGCTTTGAAATGCCTGTTTCACCCCCATTTCCTGTTTTTCTGAAAGCATAAGGTTAAACTGCACCTTTAGCTTTTCCAGGAGGGAATTAATCTGTTCTTGGGGCTGCCGCTCGGTCAGATGCAGCGCAATCTGCCGCGCCGTTTCATCCTCCTGCTCAAATACATTGGGTCTGTAAATGATATCTTCCATAACAATCTTTTGGATCAGCCTGCCTGTTCTTAAATCTCGCTCCTGCTTACACATCTTGGCTTTTACCAGAACAACAGTCCCGTTCAGAACCAGTTTTTCAACAACTTCTGCCACTTCCTGCATACATAGGCGCTGATCTGGAAACGGAATTGTTTTATTCAGCAGATTTAGAGCCTCTCTCTGCAATACTTCCTTTTCAAGAAATAAATGTCCCTTTTCGCTTCTGGAGCTGTTTAAGGAGCACAGAACCGCCCCTTTAATTCGTATAGGGTCATGGAGCCGGTTGTCAGTCTTCCTTACAATCGCATCAACAGGTAAGAAACCGAAACCGGAAATCCCGCAAAGCTCGAAAGGACTTTTTTTAAGCATTTCCACGCTGGTAGGTCCTAATTCCTGATAAATCTTTAATGCTGTCTTGGGAGTAACTTTAAACGGAGATAAAAGGGTCATTAGATCCCGGAGCATTCGGCTTTCCGCATAGGAAATTTTTATTTCCTCTAGCTTATTTTCAGTGATGCCCTTAATCTCTAACAGCCGATCCGGCTGCTTTTCCAGAATATCCAGGACATTCACCCCAAAACGCATGACCAGATCATCTGCCAGCTTTGGCCCAATCCCTTTAATCAGTCCAGAAGACAGATATCCTTTTACACCTTCCTCACTTCTTGGAATAATTTCCTTCCAGTGTTCCACCTGCAGCTGAAAGCCATGTTTGCCGTCAACCCATTCCCCATCTATTTCCAATCCCACGGCATCGGTGCGGGGAAGCTCATAGCCTATTGCTGTAAACCGGATCAAATGGTCCGGATACCGTCTTTCCTGGCGCGCCTCCCTTGGTACGTTCTGATCCGAGGTCTTTACAATAATAATGGTAAACTTATCGACAGGATTGTAATGAATCGTGCCGTCATATGTACCTTTCCAACTCATTTTCTATTCCTTTCCGTATCAGGCTGCCTCTGAAGCCGATACCTTTACATTGAACCTGCGGGATTCGGAAACCGTGACAAACTGTTCATAAATCTTTGGATACTGAAACTTTAACCGCATTAGGTTATCCTTATCAATGCCGGGTTTCCGGATGGGATTGTAAGTGACCATATAACGGGTTCCATCTTTTTCATATGCCGCCGCACAGCTGGCTCCCATTTCGGCTGCAATCATCGCCTTTAACCGCTGCATATCACTTTCAATCTCCTTGGAGCGTTTATCAGCGTTCTTCTTTTCCTCCTGAAGCTGCAGATAACGCATCAGTTTCGTGGCAGTTTCCATACTGAGCTGTATATCCGGCGCTGATTCGTTTGCCGGTCCTGAATACCTCCTGGTGCTTTCCAAAATCAGGTCTCCATCTTCCGTATAGGGCGGCGGCGACTGAATCTGCACATGGTTCTCCCAGAAATCCTTTTCCAGAAAAATCATTTCCTCCTCGTAAGCCATATCCCGCTTAATTTCCCGGATGATTACCTCATTTTCATTATTGCCATAAAGACAGCAGTAGAAAATACGGTCAATATCCATGACGCACATATAATGTCTTCCCTGGGTTTCATAATAAATTGGGACCGTTTCTTTCCCGTCCAGCCACCAGTGGTCGCGGGAATTATAGTTTGTGGTTTTGATTTCTAAAAGTGCTGTCGATTCATCAGGAAGCGTCGCAAAGTAGTCTACGTCAGCGAGCATAAACGGGTGATCCGGATGATAAAACATCTTCTTAATCTGAAAAACCGGATAGCCGGTTTTTCTCTCAAAGATTTTTGCCACCAGATCTTCTAAAAGATGTCCCATCTCCATAGCAACCCAATTTCCCTCATTGTCCTCAAAAGGTGCGATTCCCCGTTTGTCATAATACAGGTCGCGTGCCGTCCTGAATGGGGATATCCCCATGATTGCCGCCACATCACTGCCGCCAATACCACGGCGGCGGTAGGCAAGCCATTCCTCCTCCGGCAAGTCTGCTGTTTCCACAAGAACCAGCGGCGTATGCCTTTTTTTCTGCAAACCAACTTCCGCAGCCATTCCTCATGCCCCCTTCCGTATTCTGCGCGGAATTGTGATAGTACGGACCGCTACATTGCGATCCCAGTTATGAAAATAGCTTTTCTGGTTCTCCGGCTACCTCTTAGGGTAATAGCCGGTTCTTTTTACTCCACTTCCTTGTGCCTTGTTCCTTCTTACATTCATGTCTGTACCGCCTTTCTTAAATTAATATCTATCCTCAAAGCCATATCGGCATTTGGGCAATAAAAAAAGCGGGAACGTCTAAGGGCAAATGCCTGATGTCCATAGTTAGTCCATGAACCAAAGTCATTCTCGCTGAAAAATAAAACCTCTAAAATAAAAAAAGCCAGTAATACACCGGCCCAAAGGGCACAATGATACTACTGACACAATCATACAAACTTGACAACGTGTGCAATGCGGTTGTCTGACCGCTCACAGATTCTAAAATCTGTATGTCTATACAAGATACGCACAAAAATCAATTACAAGCCAAGTTTAGCACAATATATTGTAATAGTCAATATTCTAATCCTATATATAGTACTTATTTCTCGCTTGCTAAAAATATAAATCAGGAAGCCTTAACAAAATTTTTCAATTTTTTTTCTTTTAGTGCAGAAAAACACCTCATCCCGCCTTTTTTATATGTCATAAGAAGCAATTTTGAAACACGACAAATGTTTCTTATGTACATTGAAAATTTTATAACATAGACCAGGAGTTATACAGGTGCAGGAGGACAGTATGCGATGACCCATGAGCGTACCCGCTGCCTATCTGCCGCATAGCGGTGCCTGAAAATACGCGGCGGACTCCACCGGCGCAGGAAAAGACCTGGAATACTATGCCAAAAAACATTAAAAATTTGCTAATTGCAGTTGAAAAGTGCTAGGTTCACTTCGTATATAATAAGGAGAGGACAACTATCACATGGACTACGCTGATTCCGCTTCAACTGCAAAGAAAGGAGCATATATATGGCAGTTGAAGAAATGAACATAAATTCTCAAGCCAATTCAGAAAAGCGAACCTACTCGGTTCAAGAGATTGCAGAAATTCTGCAGATTAGCCGGAGCATGGCATATAACCTTTGCAAACAGTCTCTTTTTAAAACGGTAAAGGTCGGCAAATATGTCAGAGTTTCCAAACCCTCCTTTGATGATTGGCTTGACAGCAAAAAATAAAGGAGGATCAGTATATGGCATCTATTGTAAAAAGAGGTAAATCCTACTCTGTAGTTTATTATGTTGGTAAAAAGCAGCTATGGGAATCCGGTCTTAGTTATGCCGCGGCAAAAGCACTTAAAGCTAAAATAGAACTTGACCAGTCAACGAAAGAGAAAACGGACAAGTCCCCGGCAGGCGGAAAAGACAGGACTGTCAATGAATTCCTTTATGAGTTCATTGAAAAATACGGCACCAAAAGATGGGGCGCTTCCAGCTTTGACGGCAATATCGGACTGATAGAAAATTATGTCCGCCCATATCTGGGAGAGAAAAAACTTCGTTCAGTTAAAACCAAGACCGTGGATGATTATTATCATTATTTAGAAACAGAGGCCGAACCCGCTATGAATATGGGAAAGCCCATGAGGGATCATATCACAGCTTCGACCATCCACGATATACACAAACTACTGAGGTGTGCGTTCAATCTTGCTGTACGCTGGGAATACATAAGTAAAAATCCCTTTATCAATGCAACTCTACTGGAACACGAAGAAAAAGAACGGGTGGTTTTATCATCAGACCAGTTTTTAAGAGTTTTGAAATTCACCTGCCGGCCGGAGCATTATGATTACTATACCATGTACTGCGCCATTTTGATTGCCATTGGCTGCACGACACGAGGCGGGGAAATCGGAGGACTGCAATGGGATCGTGTAGACTATGAAAACCGCCAGCTGAACATTGACAGAGCAATCGACCGTGTAAGCAAAAAAAGTATGGAGAAGTTATCCAAACTGGAAATTCTTTTTAAGTTTCCGAACCTTTTTCCGGGAACAAAGACGGTCATTGTATTAAAACAGCCAAAGACCAAAGGAAGTGTACGAATGGTGGAGACTCCCAGGATTGTCCTGGATGCGCTCCGGGCATTAAAGGATATGCAGGAAAAATTAAAGGCAGAGTTAGGCCCGGAGGGATATATGGACTATGATCTGGTAATCTGTCAGGCGAACGGCCGCCCCATTATGACCGAACATTTAAACAAGCGGTTCAAAGATATCCTGACAGAAATGAATGACCCTGAAATCAACCCGGAAGAAGTTGTTTTCCACAGTCTGAGACATACCAGCGCTTCTACAAAGCTGCTGCTCTCCAATGGAGATTATAACTCAGTTAAGCACGCCGGCGGCTGGGCAAACTTAGAAATGCTGACAAGACGGTATGGCGCCCATTCCTTTGAAAGCGACAGAGAAAAGCTGGCACAAAAGATGGATGATTTTCTGGACACTAGTGCCAGTGTGCCGGCGCCGGCAACGGCAACCGACGCAGAACAGGCGTTAAAGGCATTAGCCCAATCCAATCCGGATTTGCTAATGCAAATCGTTAAGTCTATCCAGTCTGCTAATACCGATTAAATTTATTAGCAGAAATTTTGCTAACAGAAAAAATCGTATTAGCAGGACACACGAAAATACCTGTCCGGAAACCTCTCCAAAGGACAGCTTTATTAGCAAAAAAATTCTTTGGAAAAGCCGTAAAAAACCGTTCAACTCGTATTAGCAAGAAAAAATTTATTAGCAAAATTCCAATTTTATTAGCAGATTTTCAAATCAGCAAAAAAACAAAAAAGCCGAAAACCTAGTAAAATCAAGGCTTTCGGCGGTGTATCTGGTGTTCCTGAGCGGATTCGAACCGCTGGCCTTCCGCTTAGGAGTTATAACAATACAATTTTTTGAGTCCGTGTAGTCTTCTGGATTCCATCAACTCCTTGTAGTTTTGGCGGTTTTATTAGGTTGTTGTCCATGTAGTCGTTTCTTCTCCATTTCATATCATCTAGTATCAGCTACTCCAATTAGCCAGATATTAGCGAAATGGGGATTCGACTGCTTGGGCGGCCACCTTTTTATTAGCAAATCCGGCAGGAACATCCAACGTAATTATTATACCACAGAGCATTTATCCAAACAATAAGACGCCACCGCTTGGAAAATTTTACAAACTAATTTTCACATATTTTGGAGGTAATTCATGGACTACCAATTAGAAATCAAACAAATTGTGGACTACCCCCGGTGCCGCATCTACCGGGAGTTTGTCCAAAGCCTCATGAAGGATAGAAGCATTCGCACCAGCGGATGCTCCTATCTTTTTTATTACATCGTTCTATGTTCTTATGCAAATTTCAGAAGTTCGTACCGACGCCTTGACGGAATCACCTATCTGGTTGAACCGGGCCAATGGATCTGCACGGCGACGGAGCTGTCTGAATGGTTCCGGACACGCTTCCAGCACCAGGCCATTTCCATTCTGGACGCGCTGGAGAAGCAGCATTACATAAGCTATTCCAAATTGGGCCGGGGAAATCTGATTAAATTCTCCATCTCCGGCTGGAAAACATCAAATACCGCATTGGAATATAACTACCCATGTCTGAAGGACGTGGGCTTTTTCTTTTTCCCGATTGCAGCCGCTCATGAACTGATTAGTCTGGGAAAATGCTCCGAGATGGATATTGTCCTGGATTTATGGCTGCATACAATTTATCAGGACGGCCAGGTGCAAGGCTCTGATAAAGGACCTGTCGTATATTTCCGGAACGGAACCGGCAATCCGCTCACCAATTTTTCGGACCTGGCCCAACGCTGGGGAATATCAAAATCCACCGTAAGCCGGATTTTGAGTAAGCTGGAAAACAGGGATTATCTGTCTCTCATTTCCTTTCCCGGCAGGCACGGGAGCGTCATTTACTTAAATAATTACCTGTCAACAATGTTTCAAGTATCAGATGTCATGATTGACAAAGAGGAGGTTTCTATGGCATTTCATATTCCGTTTCACGCTCCGGATTCCAGTCTGGAGATTACCGATTCCCCAATCCGTGATGAACAGATCAGCGTTCCATCCGAAGATAATAGCGTTTCAAAACCGTACATGCAAGCGATGGTCCGGAAAGTGGCGAAAGTCCTTGCTACACAAGGGCTTCCGTGCTGTGAGTGCTCCCGAACCATATATAAGTTATATCCCTTATCCGACTGCATGGAAGGACATTATAGGTATTCTCTGGAGATTATTTGTCCGGCCGGCTGGGACAGGTATCATTTTGAACTGACACTCTCTCCGGCAAAGGGACAGAGAAAATCCAGAAAGACGGGGTGCAGGACAGAAGGGACGGCAGATTATCAGTTTTCAGGAGGGCAGGCCAATGCGTAAAAATTCATTATCAGCCGTGGAGGCACAGGTAAACCAGGACAGTCCCATGTATCATGACACCTGGAAATTGCTAAAGAGTTACCGGGATGCGGTTTGGAACCTGGAGCTGGCGGTTCAGCAGGTACGCCACAGCTTTCAGATTGAGTTTGGGAGTTCGATTGATGAGTTTCTGGATTCCATTTATCTGGCAGGGGCGGATGTGGGCGGTTCTAAACTGGAGGAGTATGCCAAAAGCATTGAGCGGAGTAATAAAATGCTCAACACCCTTACAGCGGCCGTGGATTTGATGCGGACAAAGCACAAGCATGGGGAACAATATTACTGGATTCTGTACTACTCCTATCTCTCTCCACAGGAGCTGCAGAACACGGAGGAGATCATTGACAAGCTGCATCCCCATATTGCGAACATCTCCCACCGGACCTATTACCGGAAACGGCCGGCGGCCATTGAAGCACTGAGTACGATTCTTTGGGGGTACACCTCGAAGGACTGTATCTCTGTCTTAAACCAGTTTTTTCCGGAAGAAAACAGCCTGGCATAAATCTGGCACAGGATTCTCTTAAACTGGCACAGCTTTGCGATTTACACGGTATTTTACCCATGCTATAATAGTCATGCTTAAAGTTATATCCAAATCTCATACAGGCATATGATGACACCTTGAAAGAGGTGTTTTTTTGTGCCCAAATGGCAGCTTTATACTGCCATACCCGGTATTCTGAACTCCGCAGATACCAGGTTACCCGGAAAAGCCGGCGGTCCATTTCCCAGACTGCCGGCTTTTCCTGTTCTCGGAGATAAAAATTTATCTATCAGGAGGTAATTAAGTTGAACCAAATGAAACAAACAGGGGCCTGCCCCCGGAAAGGCTCCAGGCGGATTCCTTACGGCAAAATCCTTTCTGTCATCAGCCTGAACGTCTATTTTCTCATGCTGAACGCCCAGACTGTTCTTGCGTCCGATATGTGGGGCAAAGCGGAAACCATCATGAAAGATGTCTACGGTAAGATTGTCGGCATTTCCACGATTGCAGCTATCGTGACTGCCTCCGTGGCGCTCCTGCTCATGAATTTCAGCAAAAGCGGGAAGACCGTGGACGAATCACGGGCCTGGCTGAAGCGGATTGCCGTGTCCTGGGTCATTCTGAACGGCCTTGGATTCATCATGGCCTACGTGACGCCATTCTTCAGCGATGGCCGCTGGAACGGATAAGGCAGGTGGACAGGATGAAACTTTTACATCTTAGGAAACCAGTCCTTGCCGATGTCTATGCGCTTCCTGAAGACGGGGAAAGGGTCTATCTGGGAATCACACGGATTCATGGAGGGAGAAAAGGGTTCTGCACCAGGGTCCACACGGATCTGTTAAAAGGTCATACATACCCGGTTCTTCTGGTGGTATTCCCGGATTCTTTTCAACGGAGAAATGTCGGCAGGCCCCTGTGGGTATGGTACAGAAATGCCTCTTTCCACACGAAAGTCCAGGAACATCTGGCTTTTATGGCCGCATAGGCCGGGGAAGGAGGTTTTTCATTGGGTATTTTAGATGGAATTGTAGAATGGCTGGCTGAACAGGTCATGAATGGGCTGGATCTTATCACTACATCCGTTCTGGGTGCTCTTGGCTGCGATATGAATACCTTTCTGCGGTATTTTCCAGCCGCGGAAACCATGTATAAGATTTTCGTGGCAACGGCCATCGGGTTGGTTCTCCTAAACTGGATTTGGCAGCTGTTTAAAAACTTCGGACTGATTGCCGGGATTGAGGCGGAAGACCCAATCAGGCTGAGTATCCGGTCCGTTCTGTTTATCCTTCTGATTTATAACTGCAATCAGATAACGGATCTTGTCCTTGGTATTGCAGGCACGCCTTATGGCTGGATACTGGATTCCAAACTGGACCCGATCAGTTTTTCCGACTTTAACTCGGTTCTGCTGACAATCCTGGGGGTATGCGCCAACGGCTCCGTCGCCTTGATTGCTTTAATTCTGGTACTGATCCTGGCCTGGAATTACATTAAGCTGCTGTTTGAGGCGGCGGAGCGGTATGTGCTGCTCGGCGTGCTGATTTACACAGCGCCAATGGCGTTTTCCATGGGGGCGGCCCAGAGCACCTCGAATATTTTTAAGAGCTGGTGCCGGATGTTTGGCGGGCAGTTGTTCCTGCTCATTATGAACGCCTGGTGTCTGCGCCTGTTTACCTCTATGGTCGGCAGCTTTATTGCCAATCCGTTGTCACTTTAACTTTAAAGGAGGTGTCTATGAAACACAGAAAGAAACGAAGCGCTGCTTTGAGCCTCTCCCTGTCCCTGGCAATCTCCCAGGCCATGCCGGTCCTGGCGGCCGTCACGGAATCGGATGTCCAGTCCGTGGGGAAGGAAACCGCGGCCGGGAATGTACTGGTCTGGTTCTTATGCGCTGTCGCTTTTTTAAAGATCAGCCAGAAGATTGACAGCTTTATGAGCAGCCTCGGGATTAACGTGGGGCACACAGGCGGCAGCATGATGGCGGAGCTTATGATTGCCGCAAAGGGAATTTCCACCGCTAAACATGCGGCAGGAAGCGCCATGTTCCGGGGAGGTTCTTTCCATGGAGGTTCCAGTTCTCATATGAACAGTGCCTCCTTTATGTCCGGCGGTCTGGCGGGCGCTGTCAGCAGGCAGTTCGCCCAGGGAGCGATTCACAGTGCGACCGGCCAGGGCGGCAACCCCATCAGCCGCAAAATGTTTGAATCCTCCGTACAAAAGGGCGGCTCTTTCGCCAACGATGTTACCGGGGCGGTTGCCAAAGGAAATATGAACTTCACCGGCTCCATGACCGGTTCCCAGGCTGCCCAGGCACTCACGTCCTATCTCAGGCAAAACGGAATCCCGGATGCGCCGGCCTATAAGGATGTGGAGATTGGAGGCGGACGGATTATGGGTACGGAAACTTCCGTTGAACATCCCAACGGTACGGCCTTCGGCATGTATCAGGCGGATCAGTATATGGCTCCGGAAGGGAATTACGATGTAGTTACCGCGGCGGATAATTCCACCTGGTACCGCCAGTACGCGGCCGACACGGTGGAGCGCACTCCCTATATGACGGACAAGGGCCAGATTGCCTACCACGAGAAACTTGTGAAGCAGCTCCCCAATATGCCAAAGAGAAAGGACCGTGTGTGATGGAAGAAAATCAAAGCCCTGGGCGTCACCTTCAGACAGCCGCCTCCGCCGCCAACGCGGTCCGCGGCGCTGTCAAGACCGGAAAAGCCGCGGCTAACATGGCAAAGGGAGCTGCCGCCGGGCCATACGGAGCCGCTGCGGCCGGATTGTGGGCAAACCGGGGGATTCTTGTGAAGCTGGTCGCCGCCGCGGTCTTCCTGCTCCTGCTTCCGGTCCTGTTTATCACCATGCTGCCTTCTTTGATCTTCGGCGGTACGGGCCTTGATTCTGCCCCGGATCATGTTCTGAATGATAATACGGTCCTGATGGCGAATCTGGCTGCGGCTGAAACCACCATTGAGGAAGGGCTGCGGGAAAAACACCGGCTGGTCCTTGAAAAAATCAAGCAGGAAGGCGATGCCCTCGGAAGCGATTGCGATTATACAATTACGGATGACTTTGCAGACAGTATCGTATACGAGAGCACCCTGCTGATCTCCCAGTTCTGCGCTTCCCAGGCAGATTATAAGGAGGTCCGGCTGGAGAAGCTGAAACAGCTGATTGACGGGGCAGCCGGGTTGTTCTCTTACCATGTGAATATTACCAGCGAGGAGGTCACCGATCCGGATACCAACACGACGGAAACCATTTACCACTATGCCTATTATGTGGATTATGCCGGAGATGTCTACTTTGCAGACCATATCTTCCAACTGATGGACGAACAGAAGGTTCTGGCTGACGATTATGCGTCTAATTTAAACGTCTTTCTGTATGATACCGCCTTCAAGGTGGACATCAATCCGAACCTGCGTCCCGGAGAAACCGGAAACGCGGCGGTTGACTTAGCCCTTACCAAGCTGAATACCCCTTACAGCCAGGCGCGGCGGAATCAGGATGGATATTTCGACTGCAGCTCCTTCTGCTACTGGGTCTATTCCCAGTTGGGAATCACTTTAAGTTATGAAGGCTCCAACACGGCGGCGGCCCAAGGACGCTTTATTACAGAAAATAACCTGGCGGTCTCTTACGAAAACCTGGCTCCAGGAGATCTGGTCTTCTATTCCTTTGAGACCAATAACCGGTATCTGAATATCAGCCACATGGGAATCTACTGCGGTGACGGATATCTTGTAGATGCTTCCTCCGGAAGGGGGAAGGTGGTTTACCGCCCGATTTACAGTATCAACCGCATTGTGCTGTGTGGCCGGCCATACACGGCAGCCAATTAAAGCCGTTATAACAGGGCGGGATTTCTGTCCCTGTTTTTTTATCAGAAAAATTATAAGGAGGGTTCTAACCAAATGTCCATGCAACAGGAAGAAAATGACCTTTATATTATTCCGCCGAACTTTATTGAAAGCGGGACACTGTTCGGCGGAACGGTCAAAATCAGAAACGCCATGGAAGCGGCCGGAGTTACTCTGGCTGCCGGTATTCCTGTTTTTAACCTGCCCGCCACCTTAACAACCAAAATTATTGTCGCCTGTGTCACCGCCCTGCCGCTGGCTCTTTTTGCCCTGATTGGGATTGACGGGGAAAGCCTTACTTCTTTCGCCATCAACTTCTTTATTTACTTAAAAAAGCGGCGGATTGTTGGGATTCCAGACCCGGAAGCCCCTGACACGGGCAAGCCGAAAAAGCAGTCCCCTAAAAAGAACCGGCCTGCCAGAGAGAAGGCGCCTAAAGCAAAAAAGGAAAAGTTTGCGGAGGAATTCAGTCAGGTCCGGGAGAAAAAGGAGAAGCCTGAAAAGAAAAAGCCAAATAAGCAGCCTTCTGCCAGCAAAAAGAAGCCTTTAACGAAAGCGGCAGAGCGTCCCGCTGATTACGTGTATCTGAACCCGGCGGCGGCATACCTGCCGATTGAGAAGGTTGCAAACGGGATTGTTTACACGAAGGATCACCGCTATGTGAAGATCATTGAGGTGGTTCCGATTAATTTCCTTTTACGGAGTGCCAGAGAACAGCGAAATATCATCTACTCCTTTGTCAGTTACTTGAAAATCAGCCCGGTCAAGCTGCAGTTTAAAGTGCTGACCCGTCGGGCAGATATCAACCGGCACTTAGAGGCAGTCCGTGAGGAAATGAAATCAGAAACCGATGAGCGTTGTATCGCGCTTCAGAAAGACTATGAGAAGCTGATTAAACAGATTGGTTCCAAGGAAGCCATCACCCGGCGTTTTTTTATCATTTTCCAATACGAGCCATTTACCGGCAGCAACCGGCATAATGAGGAACTGGACGCCATCAATGCCTTGACAACGGCAGTCCAGACCGCACGCACCTACCTTCAACAGTGCGGAAATGAGATTATACAGCCTGACAGTGAGGACGAACTGGCTACGGAAGTGCTGTACAGCATACTAAATAGGAAGTCCAGTTTGGAAAAACCGCTTGCGGTACGGGTAAACGAGGTCATCGGCCAGTATGTCAATGCCGGACGGCAGAGCGATCTGGATCATATCCCTGCCACGGAGTTCATGGCTCCGGAACGGATTGATTATACACACAGCAATTATGTGGTGATGGACGGTGTTTACCATTCCTATCTGTTGATTCCGTCCAGGGGCTACCGGCCCCAGGTGTGCGCCGGCTGGCTCTCCCTCCTTGTCAACGCGGGGGATGGGATTGACGTGGATCTTTTCCTGGACCGGGAACCCAAAGACCGGATTCAGCAGAAACTCGGCCAGCAGATCCGGATTAACCGTTCTAAAATCAAGGAGGCTTCCGATACCAATGCGGACTACGACGATTTAGACAGCGCCATCCGCTCCGGCTATTTTCTCAAAGAGGGGCTGGCAAATAACGAAGACTTTTATTACATCAGCACCCTCGTTACCATCACTGCCAATTCTTTAGAGGAACTAGAGTGGAGAACCAACGAGATTAAAAAACTTCTTTTGTCCCAGGATATGGAAGCGGTCTCCTGTCACTTTCGGGAGGAACAGGCCCTGTTATCGGTTCTGCCGTTAGTCTCCCTGGACAAAAAATTGTTTGAGCGCTCGAAGCGGAACCTGCTCACCTCCAGCGCGGCAAGCTGTTATCCTTTTACGTCTTTTGAGATGTGTGATGACAACGGAATCTTACTGGGCGTCAACAAGCACAACAATTCCTTAATCATTGTAGATATTTTTAACTCCCGCGTCTATAAGAACGCAAATATCGCGCTGCTTGGGACATCCGGAGCCGGAAAAACCTTTTCCATGCAGCTTATGGCGCTGCGGATGCGTCGGAAGAATATCCAGGTATTCATTATCGCCCCCTTAAAGGGACATGAGTTCCACCGGGCCTGCAACAATATCGGCGGAGAGTTTATCCAGATTTCTCCGGCCTCCAGAAACTGTATCAATATTATGGAGATCCGTAAAACCGACAAATCCGCCACGGAACTGTTAGACGGCCCGATTGCAGATAAATCCGAGTTGGCGGCCAAAATCCAGCGGCTCCACATTTTCTTTTCCCTCTTAATTCCGGATATGTCCCACGAGGAGCGGCAGCTCTTAGATGAGGCCCTGATCCAAACCTACAATGGCAAAGGGATTACCCACAAAAACGAGAGCCTGGTGGACCCGGAACATCCAGACCGCTATAAGGAAATGCCAATTCCGGGAGACGCCTATAACATATTAAAGAAAAATCCGGATACCAGGCGCATGGCGAATATCCTAAACCGCCTGGTTCACGGTTCCGCATCAACATTCAACCAGCAAACAAACGTAAATCTGGACAACAAGTATACAGTTCTGGATATCTCGGAGCTAACTGGAGATCTGCTGACTGTTGGCATGTTCGTGGCGCTGGATTTCGTTTGGGATAAAGCAAAGGAAGACAGGACGGCGGAAAAAGCGATCTTCTTGGATGAAATTTGGCAGCTGATCGGAGCTTCTTCTAACCGGCTTGCGGCTGAATTTGTACTGGAGATTTTCAAAATCATCCGGGGTTACGGCGGGAGTGCTATTTGCGCTACCCAGGATCTCAATGACTTTTTTGCGTTGGATGACGGGAAATATGGAAAGGGAATCATCAATAACTCAAAGACCAAAGTAATTTTAAACCTGGAGGACGAGGAGGCCCAAAGGGTGCAGGAAATCCTGCATTTATCTGAGGCGGAGACCATGGCAATCACCCATTTTGAACGCGGCAGCGCCTTAATCTCCACCAACAACAATAATGTCACCGTTGAATTCAAAGCCTCCCAGTTGGAAAAAGAGCTGATTACGACTGACCGGGAGGAACTGAAGAAACTGATTGAGAAGCAAAAAAGGCTTCACCAGGAAGATGAAGCAGCTACTGCGTAGCATGTACATACCGTGTACGCATAGCTTTCCTGCTGTCAGCCGCCGTACTTACAGTATACTTAACCACTACTTATACAATATCCGAAGGAGGGAAATCCCATGCACCACAAACGGCATGAACAGGAAACGGGCCAGCTGCTCCGCTTTTTGTCCCTGTACCAGTGCCTGACATACGGCCAGGCCATGCAGCTTCTTCCAGAAATGAAGGAAGAACCTCTTTCCGGCCTGCTGACACGTCTGGCCCATCAGGGCCGGATCTGTTACAGCCGGGAAACCGGTATGGTTACCATGTATCCGGATACGGTTATCAACCCGGATATGCTGGCTGCCGTGTGGGTTCTATTGGACTTCCTTCCCCAGTCTTCCTACCATACGGCAGGGACCTATCCGGTACTGCTTACTTTTTTCGCAAAGGAAGAAATTTATGAGATTCTTTCGGTTCCACCGGGGAAAGAAGTGCTTATTAACCATGCCATGTCCTCGCTGCCTGTCATGGAACACCCGCACCGGCTCGTGATTGTCCAGGAGGAGCTGCAGATTTCTAAAATTGCCTTCCCCTGTATCACGGCCTTCTGCCGGGTGCAGCCCGATGGAACCGTACAATATTTCAAAACACAAGGAGATACAGACCTTTATGGATAGAAAAACATTAGACCTGCGCCTGCAGAGAATCGAGGACGAACTTCCTAAAATCACAAACGCCCTCTTTGCCATGCGTATTACCGATACAGAGCAATACCCGCTTAACTACGAGGAGGTGAGCACCGATGCCGCCATCCGGGCGGAACGGATGGCCTGCTCTTTGAGAAGCCTGATCTATGCCGCCAATATCGTACCAAAAGCCACATTGATGAAAAAAACCGCACAGGTACACGGAATCACGATTACCCAGGAAAACGGAATGGTCGCCATCACACTTCCCGGACTGCTTCCCAAAAAGAGGAAGCCTGGCCGCACCAGTTTTCTGACTGATCCGCTGTATTATGCGCTGGAAACCTATGTGGCAGAAAACGAAATCACTAAATTCTCGGATTGTGTCATCTGCTTTTCCCATGTGTACGACCAGGAGTTATCCGCAAACCGAGTCCGCGACTATGACAACATGGAATGTAAGATGATTCAGGACACCATCGCCGCATTTCTAATGGTAGACGATTCCGGGATTTTATGTGACACCTATCACACCACGGAGCCTGGCCCCGCGGACTGCACCATCGTCACCTTAATGGCCTGCGGACAGTTTCCGGAATGGCTGAAAACCCACGAAAACCACCGATAATCCATATCGGATTTTCAGGTTTTTTCTTATCATAATTTCCGACTACGGTAAAAACCCGTGAAAAACCGGTAAACACAGCAGTTCCGGCCACTCTCCTGCCGGCGGATTTTACCGGAGTTTCAGTCGGATACGGTTATCAGAAGGGAGGTTTTATCCTTTGAACACAGATACATACCAGTACCGGCTTCTGGAACTTACAGCCGTTTCAGGCGAGTTCCCCGCCGACCTGCTTTCCCGTATCGGCCCAGGCGTCAGTTACGGGGAGAAGATGATTACCCGCCTGAAGGATGAGCGGCTGATCCGGACGCACTACCGGGACCGGCTCCGCGGCTACCGGCTTACCGCCAGTGGAAAACGGCTTCTCTTACAGCAGAACCCGGAACGCTTCTCCTTCTACTTAACAGGCAGTTCCGATACCAACCAGCCCCGAAGCGAAGCCCCCCGCCGTCTCCGGCTCCATCAAACGGCGCGCACCTGCCAGTTGATACTAGCCGCCGGCATTGAACTGTTCCGCGACCGGAAACCGCTGTTGTTCCAGTCCAGGGCTTCCCCCGCCGCGCGTGCCCTTCCATTTCCCGTATACTACCAGTCACGCGAAATAAAGGAGCTGGGTATGGAGACTGTGAAGGTCAATAATTCCAGGACTATGGGTGTGCTGCTTACAGTAGATGCGGTCTACGTGGTTTATTACACCGGTAACTGTGCCATGAAGTGGTCTTACCAGACGGAAATCAAGCTGAAAGCTATCTTGCAGCACCATATCAGCCAGGGTGTCCTCTCCGGTTTCTACCGTACTGACACGGAAATCCATGCCGTCATGATTGGGAGCGATATGGATACCGCCTCCGTCCTGATGACGAGCACCGGCGGCTATCATAAGTGCTGCTTCAGCCTGGATACCAGTTACTCCAGCTTTCATTTTGTTCCGGATACCACGGCCGGAGAATCGCTGCTCCGGCTCCTGGCCTTTCCAGAGATCCTATTACAGCTAAAGGCCCTGCTGGGATCAGATTTATACCAGCCGGACGGGGAGGCATATCCTTTTGAACATGACGCCATTGACCGGTCCGGTATCCCGGTTCTCTATGCCTGCGATTTTGACATGCAAAGGATCAGCCGGTTTGTGGCCGCTCTCCGCTTGCGGCAGCTGAACGGCCAAATCCTGTGCTTTGATTTCCAGAAGGAAGCAGTTCTGCAGTACGGCAAAGATGTGGTGGAGGTACACACGATTGACTTAGGCAAATTTAAACGGAGGTTCTTCAAATGAAACAGAAATTTTGGAAGCTGCCGTTTTTCCTTCCGGGAGTGATTCTTCCCCTGCTCTATGCAGCCGGATATATCACCCAGTTTTTTATCAACTATAACCGGTGGCTGGAAAACGGAAACGGTCCGGGCAGCACGGTTTCCCCTGGCTTTCCTTCCCCAGCCATCCCGGCCTGCGCTCACGCCCTGACGGTATTCCCCTATAACCTGTACGGGATTCTTCTCTGTCTTCTGCTGGCCGCTCTGCTCATACTTATGGTGATGCGGATGGGATATGGCGATAAGCTGGAGTACGACCGGGAGCGGAACTTAAAATATTCCGATCAGGGCGCCTATGGAACCTCCGGCTTCATGACAGAGGATGAGATGGGTAAGGTTTTGGAACTGATAAAGGATGTCCGCCTCACCCGCGGCATTATTTTGGGAAAGCTGGACAATAAGGCGGTATGCCTTCCTGAAAAGACCAGAATGAACCGCAACATCGCCGTATATGGCGCGTCCGGTTCCATGAAATCCAGAGCCTTTGTGCGGAATCTTGTATTTACCTGTGTCGCCAGAGGGGAATCCCTGATTGTCACCGATCCGAAAAGTGAGCTTTATGAGGATATGGCCGTCTATCTGGAGGAAAACGGATATACCGTCCGTGTCTTCAATCTGGTAAACCCGGAAAATTCCGATTCCTGGAACTGCCTGATGGAGATTGAAGGCCAGGAAACCATGGCGCAGCTCTTTGCAGACGTCATCATTAAAAATACCGGTTCCGGAAAGCCGGACCATTTCTGGGATAATGCGGAGCTGAACCTGTTAAAGGCTCTGGTTCTGTATGTGGAGCAGGGATTCCCACCGGAAGGAAAGAAGATCGGCCAGGTATATAAGCTGCTTACCAATACTTCAGAGCAGGAATTAAACAGCCTGTTTGATATGCTTCCGGTTTCCCACCCGGCTAAGGCGCCTTATTCTATCTTCCGCCAGGCTTCCGATACAGTACGGAGCGGTGTGATTGTTGGGCTGGGTTCCCGTCTGCAGGTATTTCAGAATAAACTGATCCGGCAGATCACCAGCTGTAACGAGATCAATCTGACACGGCCCGGCTATGAAAAATGTGCTTACTTCTGTATCACCAGCGATCAGGATAGCACCTTTGACTTCTTATCCTCCATGTTCATGAGCTTCGTATTTATTAAGCTGGTCCGCTATGCGGATAAGCATGGCACGGGAGGACGCCTTCCGGTTCCGGTTCAGATTATAGCAGATGAGCTGGCAAACATAGGCGTCATTCCAGATCTGACGAAAAAAATTTCTACCATTCGCAGTCGATCCCTGTTTCTGGCATGCGTATTTCAAAATCTTCCGCAAATGCAGAACCGGTATCCGCTAAACCAATGGCAGGAAATCATCGGGAACTGTGATACCCAGCTTTTCCTGGGGTGTACGGATGAACTGACGGCTAACTTTATCTCGGAGCGCACCGGGGATATTACCATAGGGGTGTCCAGCCATGCAAAGCAGCTTAACACCTGGAGGGTTTCTGATTATACGCCGGAATACCGGGAAACCAGTTCGATTGGAAAGCGGAAACTACTCACCATGGATGAAGTGCTGCGTTTTCCGCTGGACCAGGCGCTGATTATTCTGCGGGGCCAGAAGGTACTGAAGGTGGAGAAATTTGATTACTCCCTCCACCCGGAAAGCAAGAAACTTACTCCCAGGAAGGCAACGGAACACGTCCCGGAGTGGAGAACGCTGCCGGATATAGCGGAACCGGATTTTACAGGAATGGTGAAACCGAAACCGGCAGTAAGGAGCCGGCGCGGTTCGAAATCCGGACGGGAAAAGCCGGAACCGGCACCTTTGTATACGGAACCACGAAGAATTCCGGATACAGTAAGTGAAGATGTAATGATTGTCCCTACTGATAAGGAGTCAATCATGTCCAGTTAAATACCGCTTTCCAGATATACGGCGGATTTATATACATAAAAATTTTGGAAGGAGATTTTATCTATGGCTACGAAGAAAGCAGCTGAAACGGAACAGAAGGAATCCATGTTAGAAAGCACAGCGGTCAGGAAGGCCGCGCCGTCCTCTATTCTCACCATTGATTCCGATGCGGAGGTGGAGACGCCGGAAAGCCGGGAGGATCTGATCTGGCACGAGCTTCAAAACGCCTACCGCACGAAAAAGATCCTGACGGGAACCCTGGGCGGTGTGGAGCGCATGGACCAGGGCGGTGTTATCGCCGTGATCTATTATAAAGAAATGCGGGTAGTTATCCCATTAAGCGAGATGATGATTAACCTGGTGGAAGACGAAAGCCATGACTACGGGGAGTTGGCACAGCGCCAGAGCAAAATCCTCGGCAATATGCTGGGCTGTGAAATTGATTTTCTGGTGAAAGGGTTGGATACGGCCAGCCGGAGTGTCGTTGCCAGCCGAAAAGACGCGATGTATAAGAAACGGCAGATTTTCTACCTGCCGGATGCCAGCGGAAAAACACGGGTATGCGAGGACCGGATTGTGCAGGCCAGGGTGATTGCCGTGGCGGAAAAGGTGGTCCGTGTGGAGATCTTCGGCGTGGAGTGTTCGATCCTCGCCAGGGATCTCTCCTGGGACTGGCTGGGCGATGCCAATGAGCGGTTCCATGTCGGGGATCAGATTTTGGTGCGTATCCTCTCTGTTGCCATAAAGGATCAGCAGGATATCAGCGTAAAGGCCGATGTAAAAGGCGTCAATGGAAATACCAGCAAGGCCAACCTGGCCCGCTGCAAAATTCAGGGGAAGTATGCCGGAACCGTGACGGATATTCATAAGGGGACCGTGTTTGTGCGGCTTAGTATCGGGGTCAATGCGATTGCCCACTCCTGCTATGATAACCGGCTGCCTGGAAAGAAGGATGAGGTCAGCTTTGTGGTTACGCGGATTGATGCGGAGAGGAATGTGGCGGTGGGGTTGATTTCTAGGATTATAAAGCAGAATATCTAACTTTTAGGGGATGCTTATACCAATATTACGTGTAACATCCCCTATATAATTTTACTAAATCCTATCTTTACTTATCTCAATTTCAAAATTATATGCTGTTATATTATTTTTCTTTATAAATCGATTCATTAGCGTCATTGAATTGACTATATTTCGCATATCGACATCTTCAAATGTTATTGTTACATGATTTTCATTCGTTAGATCAGTGATAATCTGCTTTTGCACTATAGTAGTACATTCTTTCGGCATTTGATATGGCTCTGTAAATGGATACATTTCCTTATTAAATGAAAATTGCGATTTACATAAAGCTGTCTCCGTCAAATCTTCCATATCGGTTAATTCTGTTTCAACGTAGTAATTATTAGGTAGTTGTATTACAAACCGGTTGTAAACAAATTCATTCGACTCTGTCAGGGGCAATAAAAACATACTAGATGCTGTACTAATATTGGTAACAATTAAATTACATTTATTAGACATCAATACACGTCCAATAACATGCATGGAAATAACTTTACCAAACCAAATCAAATTCACTCTGTCATTGGGCCTAATTTCCGAAATACATTTTTTTGTTGTTTTATTCAACGAATTAAGCTGTATTGTCATAAAAAGTAAATTTCCGACTCTTATTGAACAATTACTACCAAATAATAAACCTGTTCTTTTCAGTTTGAAATCCGTTAATTTGTAATTAGTTCTATTTTGATATAATTTCGAGAACATAATACCACCAATTTTTCCTACTTCCAATGATGCTACTATGCTATTACTATCTTCTTGCTTTAAAGAACTTACTTCACCTGTTAATATCAAATTTTCATTAGTGCTATCTTCTTGCAAAGGACCTATACATACAATATCTCTATTTGTAATCTTGCCACTAAGCATTTTTATTCGTATCGCAGGAGGACCTTGTTTAGTTTTGCAGAAAATTTTATCAATGTGCGCCAATAATGGTGCCTCACCAATCTTACTGCTTTCTGCTCTTTCTATAATTGATTTTAAACAATCTATTAATGTTGGACCTTTATACCATTCTGTCGCGTCACTTTTATCAAATATATTATGGCTTACCCTCGAATTTACATCAATGCTGATTGGTACAATAGTTATATTGCCGAATTCCTTAACTGAGCGGATCACATTTATAGCGCCACTAATCGCATAGGCACTATATCTTTCCATATCTATTTTAGAAATGGCAATAATTAGTTTTTGAGTATTCTTATAATGCTTCCATAAAAATATCGGTGAAAATATTCTGCTAGCAACATTTTTATAAGAACGGCTGTCCTCAACTTTATTAGCCAATTTTATCAAGTCCATTATCTCAATAAGATATATACCGATATCACCTAGAAAAACACCTTCATATCGGTCCTTCCAAGTAATATCGGAACCAGGAGTATCAATAAAAGAACAATCAATATCTATTTTAGAGCTCTTTATATGTAAACGCTTTGACCCACCAATCGATTTTTCTTTCTTATTATACAGACGTCTTTCATCTTTACCTGTATCTACTACATATGCATATCTCATGTCAGCCTTATATTTTTCACCATCATTTTCAATTTGGCTCCTTATCTTTTGCATCTCTCTGTCGAATTTCTCATCCGAATATTCATATGTATCCATATATCCCATTAAGGTAGATTTTCCTGAATGTGTTGGGCCAAATATTACTACATTGCACATAATAAGTTATCCTCCTATCAGAATCCTAGAAATTTTTTCAACAAAATTATCATAATCTATTTGTTTGATTTTATCGGGTGGATTCTTTACATGCGTGAAACCATCAATATCCGAATCTATTACCAGACCTGATTCTATAATAACCTTTGAGCCAATATGCGTTTTTCCATGAATTAAACAATCCTCCATTATAATCACATCATTGTCTATAATGATAGGGCGTGTGTGTTTTCCCTTTCTGCTAAGCAATTTATTGTCAGTTATTATTTTAGTACCATTAGCTATTGTTACACACGAATTAATTTTACACCCCGATGTAACAAATACATCTTGACCGACAAATGTAGGTGCAGCAATCTCAGCTAACGGATGAAGATATATATGGGTCTCTCGGCAACAACGGTCAAACAGTTCTTTTGATCTATTTAAACAATAATCATTATCAAATGCACACAAATTGTTGTACAATCTATAGTACATTAGACTTCTAAATCCATTATAATCTCTACATTTATTCCATGGAATATGATATCTGTCATGGATAAAAAAATAATCATTCAATATCTGTGCAGTAGTATTCAAAAAGAAATCGCTTATTTGTTCCTCAACAAGCCCGGATGTTCCAACTGGGATTTTTATTTGTTCATGTAAAAAATCCCCTATCTCCTTGTTTGCCCTATCTTTAATTGTTTCCCTATCATCATCGTTTGAATCGGATAATCCTACAATGCTTTTTTCAACAGTAATATTCTCAAGTTTTTTAAAAATCCCTATTAACAAGTCCCTAAAGTTATCCAGTTCTGGATCGTCTTTAATATTCATAACATAATTATCTACATCCTTTTTTAAACTTGCATATTCATATTTTGTGTAATTATACTTTAGAATTTTATTTCCTTCTTTAATTTCAAAAAATTTATCTGTATTTTTTATAAAATTTAATATTATTTGATAGCGGTCTTTTTTCTTGATTTCTGGTATTAAAAAACAAATTACAATGCTATCAATAAATTCATTGGAAAAACATGTATATTTTTTACAATTTCTGTAATTTTTTACCATGGCCGCCGAACATAATGTTTTTGTGGAATTTTCGTCAGACAAAAATGATTTTTTGTACTCCTCAAACTCTTTTATGTATATACATGAAAGTGATTCTACCTGGGAATTTAATATTTCTAAAATAGAAAGTAAAGCTGGTACCTTATCAATTAAATAACTCTGCCTGTTATAAAATTTCATTGCCTCCTCTAATCTATTAACTCGTATTCCGTTCAAAACTGACTTTTCGGCTAAAGTGTTTATAATCTCATCAAATATACCTTCTATTGCTTTCCATAAATCATTCTGCATCTCAGAAACTATATTATCAAACTTTCTGAAATTTAATAAATTAGTTGTATTTTTAAAAAACATGCACGGTAAAGACTTAACCATCTCACACATCATAGTACCCCCAAGCTTCTTTTGTTTTATAGCCATTTTATAGCCTAAATGTACATATATTTATATCCTTTATATGCTATATATTATATTCCTTCCATAACCCAAGCATGTCTCGACACTTTTGTGCGATTTTTATATAATCTTATTAAAGATTATATATCAAATGTAAGTATTTCACAATCAGAAAATAGAAAGGCGGTGATTCCAATGGTCAAAGTAATTGTAAAGCAACCAGAAAAAAGCGAAGAGTATTCAAGTAGTTGAAAGGGATAGGTGAGACTATGTATAATTATTTAAAGAAAGAAAGACAAAACTATTGTTACTTAACAGTTGGTACGTTTATTGTTGCACTTGCGATTAATATGTTTTTAGCAAGCCATCAATTAGTATTTGGCGGTGTGTCAGGGCTGGGCATTGTAATTGAGTCTTTGACTGGAGTTGAAATTAGCATCATTAACGTATTATTAAATACTCCCCTTTTCATTTTTGGTGCTAAATACATCGGCAAGAACTTTTTAGTAAAGTCAATTTTTTCGACTGCAATGTTATCAGTTTTTCTTAGCTTTACATCACCTTTAAGATTCTCTTCTACAGATTTAATTGTTTCAGCAATTTTTGGCGGAGTGCTTTTAGGTATCGGCGTCGCAATTGTTGTCAAGTCAGGGGGATCAACAGGGGGAACTGATATGCTTGCTCTAATTTTAAGTAAGTGTTTTAAACTACCTCTCGCATTTTTCATGTTTAGTATAGATACCCTAATTATTCTGTCTGGTGTAATTCTGTTTGGGATAAACAATGCACTATACGCCATTATTGTGGTATTCTGCATTTCTAAGACAGTTGATGAGGCTACTATTAAAATCGATACAATTAAAGATAAGATAAACGCTTCTTTTCATAAATGGCGTTTAATCTTCTAAGATTAGGATGTGATATTGTTTATGATAGAAAGATTATATGAGGGCTATGATGTGTATTTAGATCATAGCCCTTTAATAATGCAAAAAATGTTCACTCTGTCTTCAAAGCCCCGAATATCTGCATGGCCCGATATGCGTCCGCCAGTCCCTGGGCGTAGAAATACTTCCTGCACTCCTTTTGAAACCCGTTATCCAATTCCTCCAGCAGAGCGACATCGCTTTTCAGGCTGTCATCGGCCTCCATGCTGTAATGGACAATCCGGTTCCATACATCACCACATCTCATCTGCAGGTCCTGCTGTGTCCCCTCCTCCAGGAACCGCTTTTCCCAGAAACCGACAATCTCATCGAATAAAATCCTCCTCTGTTTATCTCCCTTCAGCTTACCCAGATTAGCAGGCGCCTCCTTCCAAAAAGTGCTGTATCCATTCAGGAAATTGTATAGGGTATACAGTTTCATGCTTTCAATCGGGATATAAAGCTGGCACTCCTCCAGTTCATCCGGAAAAAACGAGATCATGCACTCCTGATCGAATGTGTCTCTGTTAAAATAAACATCAATGGCATTGGTATCATGCAGCCGCTCCATTCTGATGACGTTACTCCCAGGGACCAGCATACTCATTAATATCTGGACCTCTCTATCCTGCATGTCTTTTGATAGTACACGGTATTCCATATGTTCTCCTCTCTGTATATGCTACGATAAACTGTTTAAATTATACGATAAGCGATATTAAATTACAACGAAAGAATAAAGTAAAATAAACGATATAAGCCACTACCGGGAGGAACTATTATGATTAACATGACTGAACGAATTACCGCTTTACGGCTGGAACGCCACTGGTCGGAATACCAACTCGCTGAAAAATCGGGTATTACACAGTCCACCATTTCCTCCTGGACCAGGCAGAACGTGGTTCCTACGGTTCCCAACCTGGAGAAAATCTGCACCGCATTTGGGATTACGCTCTCACAGTTCTTTCTGGAAGATGCCTCGGAAGCAGTATACCTTACGGAAAAACAGAAAGAAATGTTCGATCACTGGAACCGTTTAAACTCGGACCAACAGGGTACGCTCCTCCAATTCATGAAAACCATCTAACCCTCCGGATTTTTGTCAGGAACCGCCGGGCACCAGCCGGGCCTCCTGTCCATTAATAATAAAGAAATATTCTGTCCACTCTTCTCCTTCCTCAAAATCTTCAACGCTTCTGTAAACCTTCAGTGTAATCTCATTTGTCGGCGTATCATAGTTGATTCTCCGATGCTCTCTTATGACTTCTACCGCCAAACGATCCAACTGTTTTTGAAAAATAACGTGCTTTACAACCACACAAACCGTTGTTCTTGTATAATCTCCGCCTGTGATCCTGAGCTGGTGGATTACTTTATACTCCGGCTTCAAAGCCACGCCGATCAACAGGATCAATGCCGCTCCCAATAGGAACTTAATCCAAAACCGTTTCATCTCACTCTCCCATCTTATGGATATTTCCATTTTTCCCGTAAATAACAGATACCGTTTGTTTTAGTCATCTTTAGGGTAATTCTAACCGTAATATATGATAATGTCAATTAGTCATCTTTGGTATAAACCCAAAAGAGCTTAAAAGGGATGTGAACGATTATGAAGATTTACCTCTTTGAAGGAAAAGCCAACATGTGTGGCGAAAATGTAAAGAAATATCGAGTCGCGCTGAAACTCTCACAATCGGATCTCGCCGCACGCCTTCAGACGATGGACGTATTGATTGAACAGAAAGCCATCAGCCGGATTGAAGTTGGTGACAGGGTTGTTGCGGATTATGAGCTTGTCGCCCTGAGTAAAGCCCTGGGTGTAACCGTATATGATCTGCTTGGCTTGCAGGAACCATCCGCCAAACAGCGTCACATAAAACAAAAATGAGAATCGAATGGTGATGAAAATGAAATACGCATGTCCCTGCTGTGGATATTTTACCTTTCCAGTACCCCAAAAAGACGACGTCGGTTATATCTGCCCTGTATGCTTCTGGGAAAACGACGCATTTATTTCAGCTAAAGATGAACCCAGTGATTGCAACCATGGCATGACCTTATTAGAGGGACGCGCCAATTTTAAAGCCTTCGGGGCCTGTGAACGGTCCATGTTAATCCATGTCCGCCCGCCAAAAGCCGATGAGCAGAGCGTAGAGTAACCGGATTGCCTTGTTTTACCCGCTGGCACCGCTATGGCACAGAAATATCCCAAAGTGGCACTGCTTTGCGATTTACAGGGTAATTCCCATATGATAAAATTGGTATTGTGAAAATTAGTAAGCAGGCATGAGAAACGCAGGCTGCCGGAACCTCCGGCCCCGCGTTTTTTTATTGCCCAAAAAGAAAGGGGGGATTTTTTGAAACAAACAATCATCCGCACAATCAGGTCTGAAAAGGGGGAAGCCAGCTATATCAGCACCTTTATCTACATCCTGGTTGTCGTCATCATGATCGCTTTTATCATCAATGTTTTCCAGGTTATCTCCGTGAAACAGCAGATGGACCACCTGGCCGATCAGCTGGTAAAGCAGATTCAGCTAAACGGCGGGGAGAACGATGATACCGATTCGCTCTTTTCCTATTTAGCCGGCCGGATCTCCGGTGTGGAGGGTCTGTCCTACGAGGTGGACTCCCCCGATGATACAGACGCCATTCAGATTGGAACGCCTTTTTATGTATCTGTTACAGGCCGCTGCCATTTAGGCGGCTTCTGGAAATTGCGGCTCGTTCCCATCACCATCCGGGCGAGCGGAGCCGGCGTCAGCGAACACTATTGGAAACCGAGGTGAGATTATGATACAGCGATTCATCCGGGATGAGCGCGGGGACTTATCCTATTTTACGGTTTTTGTGATCCTGGGCGTCAACATGGTCCTGGCCTTCGTGCTGCTGTTCGCAACCGTCAAGATTAACAGTATTAATATCCGGAACGCCGCAAAGATGGAACTGAACAACGTGAGCGCGAGGATCTACGCGGATACCTTCCACTCCCAGCGGGAAGCTAACCTGGATTCCTACATGCAGGATCTGCATTTCAGCCGCGCGTATCAGGAAGAACTCCGATCCGATTTTATAAACAGCCTGGAGGACCGGATTGATGTGGAGAATGCCAGCTATGATCTTCAGAACATCCGCCTGGACTTCCACCAGTATGAGGACAAGATTGAATACGTCTTTTCCTGTGAGGCCCGGTTTAAAATCCGCATATTCGGCAGGGGATTCCCTCCGATAACACGGCACATCACCCTGACCGGCTCCCATTACACAAAATATTGAAGGCCGGCTGTTGGCATTCCCACTACTGATCCGTATAAAATATATATCAGACAAAAAAAGGAGTGAACGTCTTATGAAAAAGGAGAAAAGAAATTTAACCAATATAGCAACTGCAGCCGCATTATCCCTGTTATGTGTCGGTGTCCTGGGCGGAGCCATTTTGATGAACAGCCGGCCAAAGACAGATTTTATTCCAGACGCCTCTGAAGAATCCTCGGAGGGTTCTTGGAGTGAGCCGGAGACAAAGCCGGCCCAAGCCTCCATCCCAAAGACACCGGAGAGCCAGGAGGCCCGCTTCGAGACCGGCAGCCCGGAAGATGAGATCCAGGTGGTGGCAAGTGAAGGCGATGAGGTGCTCATTGATCTGACCCCGCCGGTGACAAAACCGGCCGCTGAAGCCGCACCTTCGACCGCCAAACCGGTGAAGAAATGTCCGGACAAGCCGGCTTTAGCTGAAGCGGCACCGGAGACAGTCACAGAATCGGTTCCGGGAACCGCCGCTAATTCCGAATCGGCAGCTTCTCCCACAGCCGCCCCGGAACCGGCTCCCTCTGAGGCCCCAGCTCCGGAAAACCAGCCTGCAGCGGACGATCACGCCGGGCAGGTATATGATCCCGTCTTCGGCTGGCTCACCCCAGGCAACCCCCAGGCAGATGTCCTGGATAACGACGGTGACGTCAATAAACAAATCGGCTATATCGAATAAGAACAGACAGTCAAAGGCTTAGGTAACCCCTGGGCCTTTTTTCTATGAGGAGGAGAACACCATGAGGAAAGCAATACCGAATATCCTGCTTCTGGCCCTGGTCTTCCTGTTGTCGTGCCCGGTTCTGGCTTACGCGGACGGACAGGGCAACATGGATGGAGGCGGCTCCGGAATGGGGCAGGGGACCACACAGAACTTCTGGTCCCCGGGAAATGACGGGGTTCGGATCACAGTTGTCCATGCAGAGACTGGAGAGGCCGCCGCACCGCCGGAGGATTTCTCCAATAAGACCTTTTCTAAACCGATTATCCACTTTGAAAAGCGCAGCAAGCTGGACTACCGGGCCGGAGCGGCCTTGACGCCCGCAACGGGGAATTACCCCTATCATATACCGGCCGCCATCATTCCTTACATTATGACAAGCAACTCACACCCGGCCAATATCCAGGCCATACGACAGTATTTCTGTTCAGAGTTTGCCGCCCGGCTGGTATCCGATGCAACCGGCGTGGAGTATGACCTGTTAATCAGCGGTGATTACAAGCTGGTGATTGAACCCATCTGCTACTTTACCTATCAGGGCAGCTTTTACGCCATGACGGCAACAGAGGCCGCGCTTTACAATCAGCTCACCGGCGGAGCGCTTGTTGCCAACCTGCCCAATGTGATCCAGAGGAACCTGCCTCTGGCTATTTTTTTGGAGACAGCCGATCTCGGCTTCCCGGCCTGGACCGGTCCCACCAATGAGCGGATTCCCGATGAACAGATTATCGCCGCGCTTGGAATCGGGATTGTCAGTTACAGGGAGCTTCCCGCTCCGGAGATTGAAGCTCCGGATGTGGTTTACCGGGTGGATACCGATGTCATCACCAGCATTACCTTAAATTCCAGAAGGCGCCTGACACCCAGCAGCCCGGGGAAAGTAACCTTTTATATTGGTGACCGTACCTACCGCGTCAGCAACATTGTCATGCCGTCATACAGCACCCAGGTTGTCTGGGTTAAATGGCATACTCCATCCACGCCCCAGGATATTAAAATCCGCGTCACAGCGTCTTCGGGCAGCACGTCGGAAACGGAATTCATCGCACGGATTGAATCCCTGGATGAGAACCCGCCGCCTGATCCGCAGGCCACTGACACCAATCCACGTTTTACAATGCCCTCCCTTCCGCGTAACCCGCAAAAGACTTCCGCATCCTGGAGTGTATGGTACGCCTATTGGGTTCCGGACTACTGTGATGAAGGCCACGACCACGGCGACTGGGAGTACGATGCAAACTACTATTACGCTTCCCTGGACGGGGATATGGAGCTGTGGCCGGATGATATTGTCCCCACCGCTTCCGGCAAGCTCATGAAAAGCGGTTATGGGGTAAAGGAGACCGCGCGGGCAAGACTTTCCACCAACGCCCCTTCCAGCCATTATACCACGGCCCAGACCGGTGTATCCTACTTTTCAGAATTCAAGTATGAGACGTACTGGAGGCTCTTGTCCCGGAGGCAGAGCGGCTTAAACTCTACCTTCCAGTTTCAGGCAAACCCTTACTCCACCTACAACCGGAACGTCCATTTTTCACCGGTGTGGTATCCGGATCATTCCGACTACACTGTATACACCAGAGTCATCGACGCATGGACCCCGGCCGGTATGCTGTCCGTGAATGTCAATGATTCCGTGGAGATAGACAAAAGCCTGTTCGATGATTGGTATACAAAGCGTGAATAGCTTGTGGCTGTGGTATCACGGCCTCACCCTACTCATTCTGGCCGCCTTTGCAGAATATGACATCCGGCACCGGAAGATCATAAACCGGGCGTTAGTCCCGTTTTTCTTCTGGTGTCTGCTGTCCATACCGGTCAACCTCCAGACAGAACCGATATTTCCATTCTTCTGTGTTTACGAAGCGATTTTGGGATTCCTGTTCGGAGGTCTTCTGCTTTTGGCGGTCTCCATGATCTCACACGGTGGGATCGGCGGCGGGGATATCAAGCTGGCGGCGCTTATGGGAATCCTGTATGGTCCTTATGGGATTCTGTTTATCCTGGCCGCCGCATCAGCAAGTGTAATCCTTTATCACACTATGGAGGAATTTCTGTACTGCCGCCGGTCCATGTCCCTGCCCTTTGCACCGTTTCTGTTTTTCGGGAGTCTGATTGAGCTGTACCTTCAGTGCCGCATGTGATGCAAAGCAGCAAAACGATTATAACTATCCGGCCTTGCTGAATAGTCAAGATAAAATTTAAAAGGAGCTAATTACCATGAAAGTAAACAGCCGTTTCCTGTACGGAATTTTAAGTATCCTCCTGGCAGCCGTGATTGCCTTTATCGCAATACCGGCCGTTACCAGGAAAACCAACAACAAGGTGGAGATTGTGCGTGTCACCGCCTCCTTAAACCGCGGGGACCCGATCACGGCCAAAGAGGTGGAGCTGACAGAGGTGGGCGGATTTAACCTGCCTGAAAATGTTGCCACAAGGCTTCAGGACGTCATCGGAACCTATGCGGCCGCCAGCCTATCCCCGGGGGATTACATCTTATCCGGAAAGGTAAGCAGCACACCCTTGTCCTCTGACCCGGTTTTAAACGCAATCCCGGATGGAATGGCAGCCATCTCCATCTCTATCCAGACGCTGGCCTCCGGCCTGTCCGACAAGCTCCAGGTCGGGGATATTATCCGTCTCTACCATTACAACGATCAAAGCGGAATGTTGAATACCGTATCGGAGATTCCGGAACTGAAGTTCGTCAAAGTCCTGGCCGTGTCAAATGAAAAGGGCCTGGATATTGACTACACCAAACAGCCGGAGGAAGACGAGGATAAGCTGCAGACCGCAACAATAACGGTCCAGGCCACCCCGGAGCAGGCTATGCTGCTTACCCAGTATGAAAATGAAGGGGTCCTCCATGTGGCTCTTATCAGCCGGGGAAATGAAACCCTTGCCACAGAACTGTTAGACCAGCAGGCCGAACTGCTGAAGACCCTGTACGTGAATCCGGAAGATAATCCCGAACCGGATATATCCGTCTCTCCGGACAAGGAAACCGTATCTGACGAAACAGAGGAAGCAACGCTCCCCGGTGAATCAGACGAATCCGGCGCAAGTGAAACCACAGCCCCAACAGAGACAGCCGGGCAGAACAGGAGGTAAGCGATGTCACAGATTATCACAGTCTGGGGCAACCCAGGCTCCGGGAAATCCATGTTCTGCTGTAACCTGGCAAAGGTTCTCACAGCCGGAAAGGAGAAGGCCATTATCATCAATGCCGATTCTTCCACGCCCATGCTGCCGGTATGGATGCCGGACCGCTTATTTGACGCCTCGGCCTCCATCGGAAATGTCCTGTCCGCCCTGGAAATCAATACCGCCCTGGTTGCGGAACGGGTATGTGTGCTGAAGGATTATCCGTTTATCGGCGTCATGGGTTATTCCGCCGGGGAGACGCCGTTCTCCTATCCGGAACTGAAGTACGAGCAGATCCGACAGCTGATCTTTGAGGCTGCGAAGCTGGTCGATTACATTATCCTGGACTGCAGCTCCCAGGTCGTCAACTTTTTTACTCCTACGGCCATTGAAGCCTCCGACCTCGCCATCCGGATTCTCACGCCGGATCTGAGGGGCGTGAACTATTTAAAAGCGCACAAGCCGCTCCTCACGGATGCCAAGTTCCATTATGGGGACCATTTGACCTTTGCCGGCCTGGCCCGCCCGTTCCATGCGATTGATGAGATGGGCCATTTAATCGGCGGCTTAGACGGGATACTGCCCTATTCCAAAGAAATTGAGCGCTGCGGAACCTCCGGGGAGATGTTCCATGCCCTCGGATACTGCAACAAACACTACCTTCAGGCACTAAAACTCGTGAAGGAACGCCTCCAGCCACAGGAAAACACGGTGGAAACTGAGACACAAGAGGAGGACCCGGAACTTCAGGAAACGGGACAACCGGAATCCCAGGAGATAAGGCAACCAGAATCCCAAGATAAGGAGGCGCGTCATGAACTCACTGAATGAGCTGTTTTTTAATTCCGCCCAGGCTAAAGGCATTACCTATGATGAAATTCTGGCTGACGTACAGCAATACTGCACCAACAATCACGCTGACACCCTATCCGGAGAAGGGGACCAGGAAAAGGCCAAATCCCTCCTGCAGGAGTTCATTCTCCAGTATGTCATCAAGCGCAATTATGCCGTGGAAGGACTGAGCCTGGAGGATCTCTGTGACCGGCTGTATGAAGACATGGCCGGCTGTTCCTTCTTGAAAAACTGGATTTACCGCAAAGGCGTGGAGGAGGTGAACATCAACGCCTACGACGATATCGAGGTCATCATGAGCGGGGGACGTTCCATGAAAATCCCGGACAAGTTCCAGAGTCCCCAGCACGCCATCGACGTGATCCGGCGGCTGTTAAGCACCTGCGGCATGGTAATTGACGATACCATGCCCTCGGTCATTGGGTTCCTGGATAAAAACATCCGTATTTCCGTGGACAAGACACCGATTGTTGACCCGGAGGTGGGGATCAACGCTTCCATCCGTATCGTCAACCAACAGTCCGTCTCCAGGGAAAAGCTGATTCATTCCGGCTCTGCCACCGGGGAAATGCTGGATTTTCTGACGTGCTGTATCCGGTACGGAGTATCGGTCTGCATCGCCGGCTCCACCGGTTCCGGAAAAACCACGGTCATGAGCTGGCTGCTCTCCATGGTCCCGGACAACCGGCGCTTAATCACCATTGAGGAGGGAAGCCGGGAATTTGACTTAATTAAGCGGGATGCAGATGGAAACGCCTTAAACAGCGTGGTCCATCTTCTGACAAGGCCCCACGAGAACCCCGCCCTGGATATCGACCAGGATGTTTTGTTGGAACGGGTGCTGCGGAAGCATCCGGACGTCATCGGCGTCGGGGAGATGCGATCCGCAAAGGAGGCTCTGTCCGTGGCAGAGAGTTCCCGAACCGGCCATACCGTTGTCACCACCATCCACTCCAACTCTTCCGAAGCCACTTATCGGAGAATGATGACACTCGCCAAACGAAAATACAACATGGCCGACGATATCCTGATGCAGATTATGGTGGAGGCATACCCTATCGTGGTCTTTACCAAACAGCTGGAGGACGGCAGCCGAAAGATCATGCAGATTATTGAAGGCGAGGACTATCTGGACGGCAGGCTCATTTACCGCCCGTTGTACCAGTTTGATGTCACGGACAACCAGGCGGACGGCTTAGGCGTGGTTAAGGTGGTCGGCCGGCACAGAAAAATCGGCAGCATATCCGATCCGTTAAAAAAGAGGCTCCTGGACAACGGCATATCCGCCGCGGAGCTGAAGCCGTTTATCAATCAGAAGGAGGACCTGTAATATGCTCTGGGTAGAAATTGTCATATTCCTGCTGGTGGCCGGGGGCGTCATGACGCTCTTACGAGTGGATTTTAAAGATTTCTTTCAGTTGGCGGCCCGCGGTAAGCCCAGCACGTTAAAGGACGATATCGACGTCATGCTGGGAAAGCCGGCGAAAGGATTTTTCAATCGGGAAACCGTGGAGATTGAACAGCTTTTAAAGATAACTGGCAGGGAGGGCCGGTTTACCATGGTAAAGCGCCTGTCACTCCTGGGGTTTTCCGTCGGAGTGCTTATCTCCATCCTGCTAAACAACTATTTCCTGATCCCCGTGCTCGGCGCCGGTTTTGCTTTCGCTCCGGTCTGGTATCTGCGTTCCACCGCCATGATCTATAAAAAGCACTTAAACGAGGAGCTGGAGACGGCTATTTCCGTCATCACCACCTCCTACCTGCGGACCGGGGATATTTTAAAATCCGTCAAAGAGAATATCCCCTACTTAAACCCGCCGATCAAGGGGAACTTTGAAGCCTTTGTCACGGAAGCGGAAATCATCAACGCCAACCTAATCTCCGCTATCAACAGTCTGAAGATGAAGGTGCCGAACCGGATCTACCATGAGTGGTGCAATACCTTAATCCAGTGCCAGTCAGACCGCAGCATGAAGAACACGCTGCCTTACACGGTTCAGAAATTTTCGGATATCCGCGTTGTCCAGTCGGAGCTGGAGGCCATCATCAATGAGCCAAAGAAAGAAGCCTTTGCCATGATGTTCCTGGTATTCTGCAACGTGCCGCTTTTGTACTTTTTAAATAAATCCTGGTTCGAGACCCTTTTATTCTCCACACCGGGGAAGCTGGCATTGGCAATCAGCGCGGGGATCGTGCTGTTCGCCTTTACCCGCATCATGCAGCTGAGTAAACCGATTGAATACAGGGGGTGATTGTTATGACTGGATTTTTGATTCTAACCGCGGCGGTACTCACCGGCATTGGATTTTACCACCTGTCCTGTGCATTGGTCGATGTTCCGACCGCAAAGACTTCCAAACTCATGATGCGGGCCAAAAAGCAGACCGGTTCCGGAGAAGAAAAGCTGTTTGATGTCTATGTCACCAGGCTGGCCGGGCATCTCTCCCGCTTTCTCACACTGGACCCCATTAAACGGGACCGGCTGGCTGTCACCCTGGCGATTGCCGGGATTAGCATGACACCGGAAGCATACACGCTGAAGGCAGCCATTACCGCCTTATGCGTGGCCTGTTTGGCCCTGCCTTTTTTCTTTTTCATGCCGCTTATGGGATTTGTCCTGCTGGGCCTCGCCGTCATGATGTGGTTTGCCACCTACTATGAGGCGTTTGACTATGTAAAGAAGCGGAAAAAGACCATCGAAGCAGAGCTGCCACGTTTTGCCGTCACCATCGCCCAGAACCTGGAGAACGACCGGGATGTGGTGAAAATCCTTTCTTCTTACCGGCGTGTGGCAGGCCCGGATCTAGGGCATGAGCTGGATATCACCATCGCTGACATGGTAACCGGCAACTATGAAAATGCCCTGCTCCGCTTCCAGAACCGGATTGGCAGCACCATGCTCTCCGACATTATCCGGGGACTGATTGGAACCCTGCGTGGTGACGATCAGCAGATGTATTTCAAGATGCTCGTCTTTGACATGCGCCAGATCGAGCAGAGCAACTTAAAGAAGGAAGCCGCCAAACGGCCGAAGCAGATGCAGAAATATTCCATGATGATGCTCTTTTGTATCCTGCTGATCTATGTGGTTGTTCTCTCCGTGGAGGTTGTCGGCTCCCTCGGCTCATTTTTCTAGGAGGGAGGGGTTTTCATGTATACCAGCGGCTTCCCTTAGCAGAGCGTACTGGAAAATTCCGCTTTAAGCGGTTATATCTTGGAGGAACTCATCATGAGAAAAACATGTATTATCCTGGCAGCCCTAGCGGCCGCCATCACTATCACAACTTTTATCATCAGGAGGAAAAGAACATTATGAAACATATCATGAACCGTATCGCAATCAAAACAACCGTTGCCGCATGGAAAGTGAAAAATCAGGCCAGAGAGGCTCTGTCCAATGAGAGAGGCGATTTCTACATTTCAGACGGCGTGAAGATCATTATTGCCGTGGTATTAGGCGCCCTGCTCTTAGCCGCCCTTTCCGGAATTTTCAATGATACAGTAATTCCGAGAATTACCACTGAAATTGAAGGTCTCTTCAGTTAATTCAGGACAAAATTGCAGTCAAAAAGATGAGGGAGGTTCTATGGAATCCGGATTAGGAATCAACTTAACAACGATTGCTGAATTTATGTCAGCAGCGCAGGGCAACTACCGGAACGCCCTGTATATCCGCTGCAGTATCTGCACTTACAGCAGGGAATCCCATTGTGGGGATTTCCTGTTTATTGCAGGCCCTGACGGGACACCTATCTTATTTCCGGTATCGGATGCAGAACAGTTTTTCGGCTGTACCATCGACCGTACGGACTGCAGCGCCACGATCAGCAACCAGGACTTCCTGCGGCTGTATTATAAATGGATTGTTCTCCATATGGAATCCGATGATCTGTGTCCGTTTCACCAGATTCTGTGGCATACCAACCAGGCATTAAGGTAATCTATGGAAAATACCGTGAAAGTGCTATAAGTTTCCGTTATCTAGCGCTGTTGAACTGTGACCGCTTTCCCTATAATGATAGCAAACAATACTTACAGCTTACATACACAATGCGTAGAAAGGGGGAAACAGCCCTATGAAAGCCAAACATAAACCCGTATCCATCAAATGTCCATACTGCGGACGTCCAGCCGTACTCCGGCCAGCGTCCTATGTCCATAAAGATAAAGCACTGGAAGAGTATCTCTATGTCTGCTCCAACTATCCGGAATGCAATTCCTATGTTGGAGTTTATCCCGGCACCTTAAAACCAAAAGGCACACTGGCAAACGGGGAGCTGAGAAACAAACGGATTCATACACACAAAATTTTCGACTGTATCTGGAAAAACAAGATTATGAGCCGTCCGGGCGCCTACTGTTGGATGAGAGATCGGTTCGGCCTCTCGACAGCCCAGGCCCATATCGGGCAATTTGGCGATTATATGTGTGATGAATTGATGAATGAGTGCCGGACGTTACTGAGTAACCATCATATCGCCTGTTAATCCGGCAGGGCAGAAAGCGGGGTGAATCCAATGACAGAAATAGAAAAAAAACTGGTGATCGACCACTTATATCTTGTTAAAAATCTGGTTCTTTATCATAGTGGCTATCAAAAAGGCACAGTCGGCCTGGAATATGAAGACCTGTATCAAACCGGCTGTATTGCGCTGTGCAGAGCGGCCGCAAACTACCATGCGGGACGCGGAGCCTCATTTGAGACTTACGCTACCAGAGTCATCCGCAACAAGCTGCGGGACCATCGCCGGCATTTCAGTTATATTCAGAGCCGCCTCTGTTATCTGGATGCCCCGGTCTCCCATACAGACAAGGATGGAACGTATCTGGAGCTGCTTCCGGGTTTCGGAGAACCGGCTTCGTACAGTGAAGCGAATCTTCTGGATATCCTGGACCGAGCCAAAGACAGCTATACCGGGATTACCCGTAAGGGCATTGAAGCCATTGAGCTGAAGTGCAGGGGTTACAGCAACACGGAAATAGCCAATATATACAAAGTCAAATCCAACCATATCGCCGCCTGGATCTCCCGCGCGAGAAACCGGCTGAAAACCGATGAGCGACTGGCAGATTTACTTTGTTCATAGGAGGACCTATTATGATTACCTTATATACATCCATCGGGCGCTACCGTATGATAGGCGGCAGTAATGACAGCAGCTATCCGATTATCACCGCCAATGGGAATGAACACCGCCTGGACATGAAGGAGCTGTTAATCTGGTCGAGCCTGATGTGGAATATCCTTACCTTTGGTGAGTTAAGGGACCTATATCTGGAGAAGGAGGCCGAGCTTCAGTTGTCCGATGAACAGGACTTTGAGCGCTATTTAAAACGGCTTGTCTTCCGTGGGCTGATTGTATCCGGAAGCGGCTATACCGGCCTGGATGCTCTTTCTGACCTGCTGAACCACTTATACTTAAAGCCTGTCACCTGTGGTCTGGCCTCCCGGGTATCTGCCTTCTTCCGTCTGCTGAAAAACCAGCCTCTTCGTATGGCCCTCTCCGTATTTAAAAAGGACCGGCTGAGTCACGGGGAACGGAATGTCCTGAAGGCAAGCCGGGAATACCGCTTATCCGCCTCGGAACTGATCCAGTACCTGGGAGAAGGCAGTCCCGGCAGTTCCTCCGGGCTGAATTCGGAGACGCGGATTACCATACTGACCGATATTGCTAATTTATATTTAAAGCGCCTGATTATTTTTGACTGTCTGTAAGATCTATTCAAGGATTTTGCCTGCGGAGTCCTCTTTCTTAATATACCGATTTTCACAGACAGGTTTACAGCAAGTCCCACATCTGGCGCAAACGTCAATATATAGAATTATTAGTTTGACAACTACTATATATTGTGTTAAAATCCTATTGTAATTGATTTTTGTGCCTATGTGGTGTATCCGCAGCACACGTTGTTTAAGATTGAAATGTGTCAAGGAATTACCCTGTTCATCCGGGGATTCTTTGGCACTTTTTTTATTATAGATATCTTTTTAAGGAAGGAGGAACCAGGAATGAACATGATTACACCCGTTTCCACATTTGGAAGGGTAACGGCTGATCTGGAGTTAAAAACCAGCCAGAATGGAAAAAGCACGACCTATGTACAGTTCTCCATCGCCGTAGACAAAGGCTTCGGTGAAAAGGAACATCCGATTTTCCTGCAGTGTATTCTGTACGGAGCGGATGCGGAACGGATCGTGAACGCCAAAGTAAAAAAGGGCAGCTGCATCTTTATTGTCGGGAATCTGGATATTTCGGAATTTACCCGTGGAGATGGTTCAAAAGACCATATGCCCAGGGTTACCCTTTATGATTGGTGCTTCGCACCGACCAATCGGTCCAAAAAACCGGAGGGTGAATCCGACGCACCGGATGAAGCAGGTTTTGTACCAGCCCAAAGTAATGAAAATGGTCTTCCCTTTAACTAAAAAGCTAAGGGGAAAAAGAGGAATTGCGTGATGGAGGTGAGAGTTTGACTTCCCGGCAGTTCCTCTTTTTTATTTTTGAGAAAGAAGGAAGGAATATCATGAGACACTCTGTATTTTCAACAAGTATCAAAATCCTGATTGTAACCCTGATTCTTCTGGCTGTTTGTTTTAACCGGGAGGTATCCCAGTATCTGATGATTGGCGCGGCCATCCTGTGGCTCGTTATTCTGATCGGATGCCTGCTCTCAAAAAAACTGTGCCGGCTGGTCCGGGCTTTGTCCCATTCCATCCGCGGTACGGTTCAGACTTTTTATAGACAGCGGCAGGAATCTGCTGAGGAAAGAGCCTCTTATGCGCCGGAATCCACACAGTTGGAACCGGTTCAAGAAACGGCCGCTTCAGCTTCAGAAAGGCAAATAACAGGGCTGACTCTGGAGGATCATGAAACCATGCTGCGTCATATCGCGCTCCGGATTACGGAGAAACTCAAATCCGCCTATCCGGACGCTACGTGGATGTGGCAGGACAAACCAGAGCTGAAAGCAGTTTTAAACGGCCAGACGGTTCGGATCATCACTGATGGCATTGAGAACAACACTCATGCGGATATTAGTTTCGACCGCTATGCCCGTGTCCATATTGACATGCTGGTTGTAGAGGAATTTGCTGCAAAGGCTGCCGAACAGCCGGAGGCTTCTGTTCCAGAGACTGAGAAAGCGCCTGACGTCGTTGATGTCAGAGTATGGTATGACCTCATCGGGCGGAATATCCTGGAGGCCCTTGTCACGGACTTAAATGCCAACGGCCATACCCGCCTTACAATCAAAGAGAACGGGGATATCGTCATTATCCGTAATAAAAAGGAAGATGTCCAGACCCATCTGGAGAACTTCCCGGCCAGAAATTACTGGAGTGAATTAATCAACATCTTCAAGGAGAACGAATTGAAAGCAGTTGCCCGCAAGGACGGCCTCGGGATCTCCTGGGTGTAAAGAGAGGAGGCGCAACAAAGAATGGCAAAAACAAAGTTATTTGACAACTGGACCTGGAACCGGACGCTTCCGGCTCCGTTTGATACCTTGTCAAGTCCCAGAAGAAACGATGTACGGTCCCAATACAATAACATGACCGGGTCCCCTGTGGCGACGATCCACCCAATGCTTTTGTCAGCAATCCTGGCCTATATGGGGATTGACAGCAGTTTGTCCCCTGGCAGCACTGGAGGCGGAGCGATTGGCACGCAAGGCAGTAATATGGTAATAGCGGAGTATCACAGCCGCACAGGAAGCATCCATATGGTTGTGTTTAACAAACTTCAGGGGAAATTCACTGGGGGAGTCTACGCTTCCCCGGCATCGAACCCAACCGTTTACTCATTAAAACAGAACGGAAACAGCGGTACTGCACTATTTTTCGCATTGATGCTGGAGGCCATGGATGACGATGAGTTCAAGGATCATTACCAGAAGTTAGCGGCCTGTTACAGCGCCGGATTTCCTGACATGGACGAAGCGGCGAAATACGCGGCTATTCTGTGTGACAACGTATACCGCAGATGTGAGTTGGCAGGAACCATTCCGGCCGGTATTTCTTTGAATATACCGTCTACCGGAAATATTAGTCAGATGACGCCCTTAAATCTTCAGAACGGCGTATACAATCCAGCAAATACTGTATTTGGTAATTTTGAAGTTCTGTCCCCCGGTGTAGTGCCGACCCCAGTGTTTTCGCTTTTACAGCACCAGGACTTTGTTGGCAAATTTGCCACCGGCAGCCGGAACTTTACAGAAACTGAACAGGCACTGATCCCACAGCTTCCGGACTGGTATATTATTCCTCCGGAGGTCGTGACAATCTGCAAACATATCAAATTGACAGCCGGTACGGCCCAGCCCATGAAAAATTTTATGCTTCGGGGTGAAGCCGGTACGGGAAAAACGGAAGGGGCAAAGGCAATCGCTGCCGGGCTTGGCCTTCCTTATCTGTTCTGCACCTGCTCCGCAAACAGTGAAATCTTTGATTTCCTGGGACAGATGCTGCCGGATACAGGGGACGGCTCCAGCTACTTGGCTACGTCCTATCCTACATTAGAAGATATCCAGATGGACCCGCCTACGGCTTACTGTAAACTCACCGGGATATATAACGATCAGATCCAGGAGTCCGAAGTGTACGACAAACTACTGGAGGTGATCCGGAATGAGGCACAGCGGGAAGCCGATTCAGCGTCCCCGGGCCAGAAATTTCGTTATGTGGACACGCCTCTGGTCCAGGCCATCCGGAACGGCTACTGTGTCGAGATTCAGGAACCCACCGTGATTGCAAATCCGGGAGTCTTAGTAGGGTTAAACTCCCTGCTGGACCGCTGTGCAAGCATTACCCTTCCAACCGGAGAAATCGTCAAGCGCCACCCTGATACGGTTATCGTTGTTACAACCAACAATCACTACGCCGGATGCCGGGACATCAACCAGTCCGTCATATCACGAATGAACCTGGTTATGGACATTGACGCGCCCAGTACCGATGTTATGGCAAAGCGCGTGATGAATGTTACCGGCTGCAGCGATGAACCGGCTGTAAAGTCTATGGCAGAATCCATTCATGAAATAGCGGAAAAATGCAGGGAAACCATGATAACCGACGGGAGCTGCGGCGTCCGGGAGCTGATCTCCTGGGTGCAGTCCTATATGGTCTGTGGAAATATCCTGGAGGCTTCTAAATACACCGTTCTTTCTTCTGTGTCAAGTGATCCGGAAAACCGGGCAGAAATCCTTTCTACCTGCTTAGAGCAGAAATTTGCTGCGTAGGGGGTGGGATAAATGCCAGCGGAAACAATTATCTTATCAAATTTCCCAAAAAACCTTAAATATTTAAGACTGTCGAAACGACCGCCTATTTCCCAGGAAACACTTGCAAAAAAATTGGGTACTTCACAAAAATATATTTCGCGGTATGAACGCGGGGACTACCTGCCATCACTTGTTTTTGTTTTGCGGCTGGCATTGTATACCCATGTTTCCGTGGACGATCTTCTGTGCAAGGACCTCACTAAGAAAGGACTGTGACAATGAGAACTTCCCATTTATCAATCCGAAAACGGATTAATGATGAAAAGCTGAAGATTACTGATGAAGAGCTTTTCGCCTCCCCACAATTCTCCGGTTATTTAACGGATATTGCGGAGGCGGCAGCCAAACGGTATAAACGGTCGATCCAGGTAGTTACTTACTGGGATACCACGGAAGATGCGGAACTGGCAGACACGAATAATAAACTGATCCGTATCAATGCCGGCAATCCGGTCACCCAGAGTTTTCCCAGCAGGCGGCTCCGCGCCGACAGCCTGGTTGGATTTAACGGCCATGAGGTCGGACATCTTCTGTTTACCGATTTTAAAATCTTAAAAACCTATGTAAACACCTTATCCTCCGGTGCATTTTATCCGGAGGAGCCGAAGGTTCAGAAGCTGTCCGCAAAGCTGCAGGACAGCTTAAATGAAATTAAACAATTATTTGCCGATCAGGATAAGGCGGCGACTGGGGTTATCGTCATGATTGCCCATGATTTAATCAATGCCATCGAAGACGTCTATATTGAGTCCCGTATGTGCGATTCATTCGCCGGGACTTTCCGTACCGGAATCCTGATTAACAATCACCGTATGTTTGAACGCTCCATGTCCATCCATGCCCAGATTGACGCGGGAATCCCTCCCGTGCTTCTGCTCACAAATCTGATTAAACAGTATCTGCTGAACGGGGATATCAATAATCTGGGGAATTATACCGGGGAATATTTAGATGTGTTTAACCAGTGCGTCCCAATCCTTGATAACGCGGTCTGCGACGATCACGTTAGAGTGCGGTACCGCGCGGCCAATCAGATATTGCTGCTCCTTTGGGATTACATCAAGGAACTGGCCGACAAGGTAAAGCAGGATGAGGCGGACGGGAAAGGGAACACCGAGGATCTGCTGCGAAATCTGGCGGAAGTATTGAAGGGACTGTCTGAAGCGCCTTCTCTCCCGGACCGAAACAGTAAACCGGTCCCCTGCCCCAAAAAACTGAAGCACGAAAAGCCCTCGGACAATGAGGAAAACGCGGACGTTCAGGATGCTGTCAACTATGAAACCGGCCGGATCGCTCTGCAGAAAACATCACAGATTGAAGATGAAGGGGACGGACAAGTCACCCATAATCTCGACTACGCCGGTTCCGGCTATGCACCACAGGCGGAGAAGGACATGAACCGCATCTTAAACAAGATGGCGGAAGAACGGGCCGTTATCCGCTGTGAGGAGGAACTGAATGAGGAGCTTCAGAAGGAAGCCAGCCGGATTCGATATGGAGATGCCCATAAAAATGTGCATGTGACAGTCAACCGCATGGTTTATGTGAATGACACTCTGAGGAACTGCTATAAAACAGTCTCTCCACCGCTGCTGCTCATTTCCAAACGGCTTCAGAAACAGGTAAGCCAGATTTTAAAGGACCGGCGGGAAGGCGGGAAGATGAACCATCTTCTGCTCGGAAAGCGGATTGACGCCCGGAATCTCATTCATGATGACGGACACATTTTTTATAAGATGAATCTGCCCGATGAGGAACCGCTTTTAGCCGTAGCCATTTTAATTGACGAAAGCGGCTCCATGTCTTCCAATGACCGGATTACACGGGCCAGAGAGGCGGCCATCATCATCTATGACTTTTGCAGGAAGTTAAATATCCCTGTGATTGTCTACGGCCACACTTCTTACGGCGAGGATGTAGACCTGTTTTCCTATGGTGAATACGATTCGGTCGATGGAAATGACGCTTACCGGCTCATGGATATGTCCTCCAGAGGATGCAACCGGGACGGTGCTGCCCTGCGCTATGTTGCAGAGCGGCTTATGACCCGGCCTGAAACGGTAAAACTGTTGATTCTGGTATCTGACGGACAACCAAATGCCAGCGGTTACAGTGGGACGGAGGCGGAAGCAGACCTGCGGGGAATCAAGCTGGAATACAGTCGAAAAGGAATTACCCTGTTTGCGGCCGCCATTGGAGACGACAAGGAGAATATCCAACGGATTTATGGCGACGGTTTTTTAGACATCACCAATTTGAATGAACTGCCTGCTAAACTGGCAAGGCTGATTTCCGGTTTCATTAACCGGGCGGCTTAGAGAGAGGAGGCGATACCTTATGAATGAAACTTATATATCCACACAGATTGCCGTTTATAAGAATTCTAAAGTCCTTGTTGAGTTTCGGGATAAGCTGAAAGTATCTTCTGTGGAGAATTACGCTCATCTCCATGCTGATGGGGAAGAAACAGAGGACAACTGGAAGCGCACCTCCCTCATTGGAATCCTGATGAAGGACTATTCCGCAGGAACCGGCGATAAGGCGGTAACCGTGACAGCGAATATCTCACCAGACGAATCCGATTTTATACTGAGCCGTTTAACAGCCGGGTTTCCGGTCTTTGAATTTAAGCAGGATAAAATCTTCGGTGTGCCGAATGACAAAGGCTACGCGCAGGTGACAAAGTTTCGTCTTCAGCGTACCGCGGCGGATGCTTCCGGGAAACCGCGGACCTGCCCATGGTACATCGAGATCGAAAACGGTCAGGGAATACCGCAAAAGAACAGCAACGGCGGGACTTATATGAAGCCCAAATCGTTCATCAGTGAGAAAAAAGCGTCTGCAAATTTAACGGATTTAGATCTGTTCAAATTACTGAACCGCGTTTCTTCCTACATTGACGCCTGGGAGGCAGCTATCGCACCGGCTTTAATTAAGCAGGCCAAAAAGCGAATCCAGGAGAATCAGACAGAGCGGGGAAATCAGGAAAACCCGTCTGCCGCATAGAAAAAAACATACTGTTTAAGAAAGAGGATGCCCCGCGGTAGTCTCTTTTTTCACGACAAGAAAGGAACTTCATATGGTGAAAACCGGAGTAGTACGAAGAATTGATGACTTGGGACGAATCGTGATCCCAAAAGAAATACGCAGAACTTTAGGCGTCCACGAGGGTGATCCCTTTGAGATCATGCTGGAAGGCAAGAGCATTGTGCTGGAGAAATACTCCTCCCTGTTAAATCTGGAGGGCCTCTATGATCTCTACCTGGAAACGCTCTATGAGGTATGCGGAGGCGGCTCCTTAGCCATTTGCAACCGAGAATATGTCCTGATGGCAAAAGGATGCAGTATTTCAACTGAAAATCCCATCAGTAAGGACGTGAAGGAAAAGATCCGGGCCGGGGAAGTCTGGCTGTGCGATCCGAAAGAACCATTATCGGTTTTCTCGTCCGGGGCGTTTCCTATCCGGAACCTTTTTCCGGTAGGCCCGGGAGATGGCAGGCCCATGGAGGGCGCCATCCTCCTTCTGGACAACGGAAAACCCTACAATGACTTTCAGATCTGCCACTCGCTTTTTACAGCCACGCTCATTTCCAGGCTGTTAAAGAAAATAGAAGAATAAACCACCACAGGAGGAATCATCATGAATTACGAAGTATTTAAAACAGAAATGGTATCAAAACTTCAGGACCTTGTTGGCAGGCGTTATTTTGTAAGCGTTCAGCTATCCAGACGGGATGAAAACCGGCCGGAAGATTTTCTCATGGTATTCGATACGGAGGATATGGCTATGATGCGCACGGAATTTGCACCGATCTACGAGGCCCATGAGAAACATCATGTTCCCATGGATATTCTTACCGGCGTTATCAAAAACGGCTTCTATATTGATGATGACAGCAGCTCCATTGACAAGGGACAGGTATTCTATCGTTTAGAAAGTCTGGAACATGTCCAAAAGGAATATCACGATATTCCATATCAGCGTTTTCTGGACCTTGCCATCGTATTTTACAGAAAAATTGCAATTACGGAAGATACCATACAGTCGCGGAGAATTACCAACCGTATGATGCACCAGGCTAATTTAAGCGTATCTGACCTTATGAATTTGGCAAACAAAAATACGCCGAAAATGTTTCCTTACACGCTGCGTGATTTTGATGAAGTAGCTCTTGAGGTACTCGACCATTATCCGGAAGCCATTGAAGATCCGGAAGTGCAGTTTGGTATCATGTGCCTATTTGGAAAGGCGATGGGGTTGATTTCCGAAAAAGACTTAGTATCAAGGTATGTATTGAGCTGCAAGGGGAATTTATATGGTTCCACGGCAATTTTATATCCTAATCTGTTAAAAAATATCGGTGAAAAGCTGCAGAGCGATTTTTATATCCTGCCCTGCAGTAAGAATGAAGCTGTCATTGAAGCAATTTCAGAAGGAACCAGTCTGGAGGAACTGAAACGGGAAGCCCAGGAAGCTGTAAAGGACGTTCTGGATGAACCGGCGGTTCTGACAACCAGTATCTACCGGTATGACAGAGCCAACGGCAGCCTTAGTATCGTCGTGTAAAGGAGGGGTGGACTATGAAACACATATATCCATTAAGTGACCGCCAGCGAGACTATGCGAGCGAGCATATCGGACTTGTATATCGTTTTCTGCACAGTAAATTCCTGAATGTGGATGACTATTATGACATCGTGATTTTTGGTTATCTGGCGGCGGTACAGCAATATGATGAGGATCTACGGCTGCAAAGCCGTTATTCCTTCTCAACGATTGCCTGGAGACAGATGAGGTTCAGTCTGTTTGCACATTACAGAAGCTGCAGCCGATTAAAACGAAACGCCCCGGTTATCAGTATCTACGGGGAAAGGAATGATTCCACCCTGTCCCTGGATTCCCTGCTTCCGGACCGTCAGAAAAACATCCATGAATCCGCGACGGATAAGATTTATGCGCTGGAACTCATGTCGTATATGACGGATAAAGAACAGGAAGTCGTTAAGCTGAAAGCGGATGGGTATACATACAGAGAAATTGCAGTACGCTGCGGTCTGAGCATACCTGCAGTTGGCAGCCGCTTCTCACGCATGAGAAAGCGTTTGGAGCAAATCGAAGCTGTCTAAAGGAGTGTGAGACGTTAAATGAATGAAGAATTACTATGCAGGGCCGCGGTTCTGTTAGAGCGGGAATTTGGTCCGGATTGGCAGACGATTGCCCAGACCCTGGGCACGGAAAACCTGCGCCGGCGTGTTGGGAAGGAGCTTACCTCCTTCCTGGCCTTCCCGGCCAGAGGTGACGGCGGTGACAACCAATGGAGAGGTAACTGTTCTCCGGAGGTGATATCCTCCATCCTGCGCTATGTCATAGACTGTAAGAAATATTACGGCAAGGATATCAGCGATTTCACGCTGCTTGATCCGATGTCCGGTTCCGGAACCAGCAAGACAGTAGCCGATCAGATGGGTGTAAAGTCCATACTATATGACTTAAACCCAGAACCGGCGGCCGGACTTGGAAACTGGAACGCACTGAAGGATGATGTGGAGGATTCGGCGGATCTGATTTTTTTCCATCCGCCTTATCACAACATCATTCCCTACTCCGGAAACATGTGGGGAAAGCCTCACCCGGACGATTTATCCAGGTGTGAAAATTACAATGACTTTATCGAAAAACTGAATTACTGTATCCGGAAGTTTTATTTGGCGTTACGAAAAGACGGGCGCATGGCGGTTCTGGTCGGTGATATACGGGCAAATGGCAGCTTTTACAGTATCCAGCATGACATGATGCGGATGGGGGACTTTGAATCATTTCTGGTAAAGGCACAGTTTAACTGTGTGTCCGATACCAGACGCTACAAGAAACCCTTTATTCCCATTGTGACGGAGTACCTTATGCTTTTGCATAAGAAGGACGCTCTGATCGTGCCATTTACCTACCAGGAGAACGGCAGCTTCTCTGTCGGCCATACCGATATCACTGCCCTGACCTGGCACCATCTGATCCGGATGACACTTGAAAGCGTGGGCGGCAAATGTACCCTGACTGAGCTTTATGAACGCCTGAAGGATCACCCCAAAGCAAAGAAAAACAATCACTATAAGGATCGAATCCGAGCCACCATTTACGAGCACCGGAAACAGTATACTGCGTTTGGTGGCGGGTGTTACGGATTAACTTATCAGGTAGCATAGGAGGAATGAATGATGATTTGTAAAGAAAAATCTACGGAACTGCAGACAGTTTCTGAAATTTGCGAAAAGAAAATGGTCTTATTAAGCGGAACCTTTCTTGCACCTTTAAGATGCGGAGAGAAGGCCGTCTTTACTTACAACGGCCAGGTAATGCGTACCTCAACAGTTTTAAACATTCAGGAGATTACGGCGGATTATATCAAGTTTGAAACACGGAACTCCATTTATTTGGTGCGCCACCAGAATCTTCCGCCTGCACCTGCCTGTGCCTGATAATTTGAATACTCTGCGGCGGTCTTAGATGCTTCTTTGACCGCCCTTTCGGAAGGAGTGTGAGAATGTGGATGTGAAACAAACCGAAGAAAAGCTGACAAAATTACTTGCCACTCTGAAAAAGAACCGGGACCATGTGCCGTTAGATGAGCTGCGTACCAGATATAGAAAGCCTTATCTGGCACTGTGTAAGGAAATAGGGGAAGCCTGTAACGACTATCTCACTGCCTACTGCCTTCACGGCCTGCGCTGTAACACAAGCCTATGGGATGAATGCGCGGCAGCACTTAATAAATCCAGGCAGGAATCCGGAATCATGGATCAGATAAGACAGGCGCTGTTCAAGCGTCAGAATCTGGCCGAGTTTAAAGAGTTGGCCGTAAAGCTGAAGGCTGTCTATGACGATGCACTCCAGTCTTTTTATCAGGCTCACACCTGCCTGCTGATTACACCGGAATGTTTTGAAGATCCACCCGCGGTACCGCCTATTTTTAACGAGGCAACCGGATATTTTTATGAAGACGGGGAATGGGTCGAAAAGAGCGGTGTTTACGGGATTCCCATGTATGTAAATTCATCAAAAGACGCGGCCGTGGCAGAACCGGCCGTCCAAACGCAAGGAGAAATTAAAGATTCTATTAAAAACATGTTGAAGGAGAACGAATCATGACAAGAGACGAACAGATCACACACATGAAAAAACTGGTGGAAAAACTCAATCAGTTCCGGGACGAATATTACAACCAGAACGCGCCGTCCATTCCGGACAGCGGATACGACCGATTATTTGATGAACTGGCCGCTTTGGAAAAGCGCACGGGTATCATCCTGAGCAATTCCCCGACACAGACTGTCGGCTATACGCCTGTCAGTGAGTTAAAGAAGGTGAAACACCCCATTCCGCTGCTTTCCTTGGATAAGACGAAGCAGGTAAGAGATATTGCAGATTTTGTCAGGAAGGGAAAAGGGCCTGTCAATTTAATGCTGAAGATGGATGGTCTTACCGTGGAACTGGATTATGATGGCGGACAGCTGATTGAAGGTTCAACCCGCGGTGACGGAGAAATTGGAGAAGATATCACCCATAATGTGCCTACATTTATCAATGTACCGCTTACCATCCCATATACTGGGAAACTGACAGTTACAGGAGAGGCGCATATCCGGATTGATGATTTTGAAAAACTCCGGTCTTCCATCGTGGATAAAGACGGGAAGCCCTATAAAACACCCAGGAATCTGGCGTCAGGTTCAACCCGCGCGTTAGATCCTGCTGTATGTAAAGGGCGCCATGTCTCATTTATCCCGTTTAATGTGCTGGAAGGGTTCGACGAAGATCCGGCCATAGCCGACAGCAAGAGTGCAAAACTCTCCAAGCTGGTGGAATTTGGCTTTGGTACCTGCGATGCCTATGTCATTGACAGCACTACTACCGAGGAGGAGATTGAAAGCCTGATCGAGTGTCTTCAAACGATTGCCAAGAGCTGCGGGATTCCGATTGATGGGATTGTAGCTGTTTATGACAGCATTTCCTTCTCAAAAAGCTGCGGCAGAACCGGTCATCATTATAAAGACGGAATTGCCTTTAAGTTCGAGGACGAAACCTATGAGACCGTGCTGACGGATATCGAATGGACACCTACGAGATCAGGAGAAATTGCCCCGGTTGCCCTGTTCGATACAGTCGAGATTGACGGCTGTGATGTTTCCAGAGCCAGTCTGCATAACCTGACCTTTATTAAGGACCTGGAACTGCGGCCCGGCTGCCGGATTCTGGTTTCAAAGCGAAATATGATTATTCCCCATGTCGAGGACAATCTGGACCGCGGAGCGCAGGAATACAGCTATCCCGGAACCTGTCCGAGCTGCGGGGCGCCTACCAGAATCTATACCCGGACCGGTGACAAGGGACGAATCATCGAGACACTCCATTGTGACAATCCTGACTGTGAGACCCAGTGGCTGCGTCAGCTGATCCATTTTGCCGGCAAGAAGGCCATGGATATTAAGGATCTGTCCACGGCTACCCTGGCAAAATTCCTGGAGTACGGCTGGTTGAATTCCTTCCAGGATATTTACCACCTGGACTTACATAAGGAAGATATCATCTGTCTGGAAGGCTTTGGTGTAAAGTCTTATGAAAACCTTTGGGCAGCTATTGAGGCCAGCCGGCACACAACATTTGAACGCTATCTGGTCGCTATGGATATCCCGCTGGTTGGGCGGACCGTAAGCCGGTGCCTGGGGCGCGAGTTCCATGGCTGCCTGGATGATTTTGAGCAGGCCGCGGTCGGAACCTATGATTTTACCCAACTGGAGGACATCGGTACAACAATCAACAATAACATTCACGCCTGGTTTTCAGACGCGGAAAATTTAGAATTATGGAAGGAGTTACAGAAAGAAATGACATTTGAAAGCAGAACGGAGGAAACGACTATGACAGAACAGAACAAAGACAATCCCTTTACTGGATGTACCATTGTTGCGACAGGGAAATTAATGAACTTTACCAGAGACGGTATCCAGATGAAAATTTTAAGCCTGGGGGCCAAAGCGGGCAGCTCCGTGTCAAAGAATACGGACTATCTGATCTGCGGCGAAAAGGCCGGCAGCAAACTGGCAAAGGCCCAGGCGCTTGGTGTACGGGTCCTGTCTGAGCAGGAATTTCTGTCCATGATTGGCGAGGTATCCTAAGTTTATGGAGGGAAGCTATGATTTTTGAATGTGACAGAGACGATTGCTTTCTAAGTGCTGACGGTGAAATTACCGGTATCTGCATTGGAAGGTATATCAACGGTCTGACGATTAACGGAATGGAGTATGTGTATGCTGAAGACAACAAGAATATCCTGCTGTTTCCGGACCGGGATCATGCAATTCGGTTTTTAAAAGATCACGGCTGCACGGACGGGGAGATTCGGCAATTCCACTTTTTCTATCACACCGCCTGCCCGCATTGTGGGATGTGGCTGTTAGTAGAAGACTGTGACACAACAAAGGATGATTTTGGAATTCACGTTTATCACGATTACTGTGGACGTGAATTTGATATTTCAGAATAATGACAGCGCTGCCGATTTTATACCGGCAGCGTTTTTCAATCAAGGAGGGGATTATGAAGGGTCAATTAAGTTTCTTTACTCCGGATTTTATCCGGGACATGGACTGTACAAAAGATACGCCCGTAATCTACGGAAAGAAAGACCAGCCTATCTATGGGAAAGGGGAAAGGATTAAGCCCCGGATTCCATGCCGTGATGATACGGCACATATGCGAAAGATTACGCTTCCGGAATTGCTGCCATTAGAAGAATATGATTTAGTGGCGATTCTTTTGTCCGGCGGCAAAGATAGTGTTGCCTGTTACTGTAAACTTTTGGAATTGGGAGTGCCGAAAACAAAAATGGAATTTTGGCACCATGACATCGACGGGGGCCACCCCAGCCGGCGCATGGACTGGAGATGCACACAGAATTACGTCCGGGCGCTGGCCGAAGCGGAGGATATTCCCCTCCGTCTGTCCTGGCGAATCAATGGCTTCTTTGGCGAGCTATACCGCGTGGGTGCTTCCGAACCGGTTGAATGGATGGAGCCGGATACCGGGGAAATACGCCAGTGTCAGTTATCTCCAAAATATCTAAAATGCCTGGAGGTGAAACGACAGGCTACTGAAGATATGGAAGAACAGCTCAAGCAAATGGGATATCGTATGAAATTCCCCATGAAAACGGGAGATTTGAGCAGGCGTTGGTGCTCCGCCTATTTAAAGATTATGGTGGCTGACACGGTTATGAGCAATCTGAGCCGATTAGGGGAACTGGAGAACCTTGGCGGCAAGCGCCAAATGTTTCCCGCAAAATCCGGTATTGGTGATGGCCGCTGGCGCAGCGCCGAGCTGAAACGCGAGGTGGCGGATTCCGTTATCCGTAATCTCGACAAGCTGGAGGAACTGGGCAGTAAACGGCATAAATTCCCCGCAAAATCGGGAACACACCAGGGGCGTTGGTGCAGTGGAAATCTAAAAGCCTCCGTTCAGGACAGCGTAACGTCAAACCTGGTAAAAACCAAAAATAATGTTAAGGTACTGGTCGTATCCGGGGAACGCCGGGGAGAGTCTGCCGGAAGAAGTAAATACAACGAGATGGAGATCCACCGTACAAACGCCACGGCACGGGCCAACCGTCTGGTACACCAATGGAGGCCGGTCATTGACCATTCGGAAAAAGACGTGTGGGAGATACTAAAACGCCACAAGATCAACCCTCACCCATGCTACCGGGCCGGCTGGAACCGCTGCAGCTGCGCCATGTGTATTTTTTCGACGCCTCCGCTGTTTGCCGGTATCCGGGAATTGTATCTGGAGGACTACGAACTATTAAAACAGGACGAACGTATTTTAGGATTCACACTGGATAATAAATGCGACCTAGAGACATATGTTGGGGATGCACGATCCTGTCTCTATCATGGAGATAAAGCAGCCATACACAGTCTGATAACGGGTGCTTTTGGGACAGATGATATCCATGTGACCGGTCATTGGATGTACCCTGCAGGGGCGTTCCATGGGGCGGAAGGAGGACCTTGTTAATAACATTATTATTTTCACGACCCATGCTTTCATTGAATCCGCACGTCCTATCTGATATAATAAAGATATTCTCTTAGAAGGGAGAACTGCAATGTATATAAAGCGAGCCATTTATCAGCAGCTTACCGAATGGAAAAATGAATCCAGCCACAGCACTCTGGAAGTACGAGGTGCCAGACAGGTTGGAAAAACCTATATAATCAATAAGTTTGCTGATGACAACTTCAAACATAAGATATATATTAACCTTTTTGAACTAAGTGGGAAACAGTTTTTAGAATGTTACAACCAGGCTATCGCGTGGGAACCGGGTACACCTCGGCCGGAACATCCACTCCATGACGCTTTCCGCCTTTACGATCAAAGTTTTGAAGATACCGAAGATACCGTTATTATCATTGATGAAATACAGGAGTCCGCTGACGTATACAATCGTATACGGGAATTTACGCGGCAATTTCAATGCCATTTTATTGTGACTGGCAGCTATCTTGGCCGGGTCCTGGAGCCGGAGTTCCGGTTCTCCAGCGGCGATGTCACCAGCGTAACTATCTATACCCTGTCATTTGAGGAATATCTGGCCGCCGCAGACACCGAACTATTCCGGCTGTATCTTCTTGTTGGCAACTCTGTTTTTGAAGAGAAAAACTACTATGAGCAATTAAAACAGCTTTACGATACCTATTGCAAGATTGGCGGTTATCCGTCCGTTGTAGAAAAATATCTTACGAGCGGCTCCATGGAGACTGCTACGAAAGAACTGACCCGCATTATCGAAACCTTTTTAAACGAATCCATGCGCTATTTTACGGACATTCTGGATGTAAGCGTCTTTACAGACATTTTCCTGAACATATGCCGGATTCTTGCCAGAGAGAAAAAAGGGCTGGATCAAGACAGCATTGGGGAAGAATTGCAGAAACTGGTTGTCAAAGACAGCACCAGCAATCTTTCCAAAGCAACGGTGATCCGCGCCATTAACTGGCTGTATCATTCCGGTATTATCGGCTACTGCGGGAAAATTGTGGAACTTGACATTCTCGATTTTAAACCGGGAAGACGCTGTTATTTTATGGATTTGGGGATTGCTAATTTTTACATGACGCAAGTAGGTCTTGATGAGGCTTCCATAAATGGGGCGCTGAATGAAAATTATGTGTATATCAACCTGGCAAAAAGGCTGGATTTCCCGCAGCAGATTGCATTTGAGACACCGGCCTTTGCCACCTATAAGAACGGCGAGATTGATTTTTATGTTCAGAGCCTGAAAGAGCGGAAGCGGTATGTTGTCGAGGTGAAGTCTGGCAGACAGTCCGGAAATACGGCAAAGAAGGCGCTGGAGGACGGCAAGGCGGATTATCTCCTCTATCTGAAGGGAAACACCCACGGCGGCGTTGAAGGCAAAACCATCACCCGTCCGATTTACACACTGGAGCGGTTTCGATTTTAATTTATGAAAAGAACGTAAAAATAACGGGCATCGGTGACTCTGATGCCCGTTATTACTTTCTTCCGTTCAATCTGGATATGTATATTCCGGTTCCTGCCTAAGTGTCCTCTCCCAGCCATTCTCCTCCCGCAGCACCCTGAGTATATGGACCTCCAGCATATCGTCCATAACAACATAAAAAATGATAGAGGGCGGAAACGGTTTCTTATGGATCACATATCCCCGATATATAAGCTGGGTTTCCGGAAATGCTTTTCCCATGACCCCCAACTTCTCCATCTGCTCTTTGATTGTTCTTTGGAACCGATCCGCCTGCAGCTTTCCAAAAGAGGCTTCGATATAATCAGCAAACCCGATTACATCATAAATCGCTTCCCACGTCAAAATGACGCTATACTCTTGCATTCCTTCTAATATCCCTTAATTCTGTTATCTTCTGGAATGCGTCTTCAATGGGCAGCTCCCGTTTCGCTTCCATATCATCAATGCCCCGGTCCAGCATACCTAAAACATCGTTACGGCTATACTGCTCGTCCTGCTGTTTATTTCTTGCCGCCAGTTCCATAATTCTCACTCCATTCGTAATCATTTACAGTCTATGCAATCTATGAATTTCTAATCCCAGTTTAACATAGAAGTATATGCCATACAATAAATTTATTTGTCTTTCTGAGGAAAGCTGCTTAAAGGCAGGCCATGGTGGGTCTTATAACTATTCTTCCTTTTGAAACCGCTGCTCCGCCTTTTTCTCATCAACTACATCAAAATTTGAATACATCAGATGCCACAACTGTTCCTTCTTATCTTTTGACATCTTCATTTGATCTGCTGCTAACAGCGCATATCCCATTGCCGCATAATTTGTCATAGAAATTTCCTTTCTGCAAATGCAAGTATTTTTATACAGTTAGCGAATAAGCCCCAATGCGTTCCGGAACCGATGAATCTATGATTCTCCAGTTCTCAATCACCTTTTTATCAAACAATTCAGGAGGAATCTCTGCAAAGCTCCCTGAGTAAAGCTCCGGATGAGTAACTTCCTGGTTTGTACTGTTTATCACAACCTCCAATTCCTTTGTAAGTCCGTTGGTTTCAATCCATTCATCGCGCCATTCCTTAATCGTTTCCCGCATATATACTTCCTCCTGAATCCGGATTAGCCGGATTTATTATTCCCATCCACATCTCATTGAGCAGGTAGCAATGCCGATAGTCAAAAAATCGGAAGGAAATCCCCTGCGTCCTGGAAATCACACCCCATAAGCGCATCCCCTGATTATCAAATACTTTCGACGACGTATGCTCCAGTTTCTGCAGTGTGACATAAGTTTTCTCATGTATGATTCCAAACGTGACTGGCCTCTTCATTTTTTCCTGGAACCGAAGCATAATTCTGGGGTATTGCACATCCTCCCATTCCAGGGAATACAGTTCACTCATCCGAAAGCCGGTGTCCCTTGCAACCTGGACAAAAGACAGTTCCAGCCACCTGCCTTCCTGTTCCAGATGCTCCTCCAGATAATCAAATTGTTCTTCCAGCTTTTGTATGACTGGAGGTTTTCCCTCCTGAATGTCCCTACGAAGCCCCAGTCTGCATATGGTTATGTAAAGAAACCACTCCAAACCTTCCGGACCACTCAATAGAAACAGTGACTTAAAATGATTATAAAGTTTATCCGGCGTCCAAATTCCGCCGATCTGTTCTGCCAGTATCTTGACATCTGGCTCCATCTCCGAATACTCCGATTGTGCCTTCAAAGATGCAAAAACGGCTTGTGCCTTTTCCTCAATCAGAGTCAGGCGATCATGACATAATACCGCTCGTTCAAAATCATAAAACCTGAATAACTGCCTTGTATTTCGGCCATATCTCACCGAGAACTCATAAGACTCCCTAATGTTTGCCCGCTTCCTGTAAATCCTTCCCACCATACTGTTCATTCCTCCACCTCCAAAAGCATGTCATACAGCTCCTGAAGCCGTTCCTTCGATTCCTTTCTCACCTGATCTTCTTCCTTTCCGTGCATTCCGGCCTTATTGCACAGGTCAATCATCTTCAGATATTCGATGTGTTCCATCATTTCCTCGCGGATTTGCTCATTAGTGATTCTCTCCGTAGTCTCACTGTCTGGCATAACATTATCCTCCTTGTCTTTTGCTCCTACATAATAAATACCCGTTTCTCCCTCAATCTCTTGAATTATTTTTCTCGGATTCATATTTTTTTACCAGCCGATAAAAGCTGTCCTTTTTCAGTCCCATGCGCTCCATGGCCTCCCGCGCGGTTATAATACTGGCCTTCCACATTTTATAGTGTTCTTCCCATTCCTCCGGAAATTCCACCTTCGGGCGGCCCAGATGCACGCCGTCCTTTTTCGCAACCGCGATCCCCTGGCGCTGCAGCTCACGCCGCTCGCTCCAGTCCTCGTCGGCCATATACGCAAGCACGGCCAGAACCACGTCGGTAATCACCTGCCCTAACAGCTCCTTCGACTGGGAGGTATCCAGGATTGGCATGGAGGTCACCTTAATATCCGCGCCGATCTCCTTCGTAATGTGATACCACTCCTGATAGATTTCCCGATAATTGCGGCCGAACCGCTTCAGCTCCGTCACCACCAGCATATCCCCTTCCCGGAGGATATTGTCCACAAGGGAACGGAACACGGGACGGTCAAACTGCCGCCCGCTTTCCTTCTCCACAAAAATATCCCGTTCTTCAATTCCCTCCTGCTTAAAAATTTCCAGCTGCCGCCCCAGGTTCTGATCCTTGGCGGACACACGGCCATATCCGATTTTCCTTGCCGGCATAATACGCCTCCCTCCCTGTTTTTTCATATCGCTAAAGGTATACTTTCTGCGATGCGGACAGAAACACGATTTTCGTGCAAATTCTCTGTCGCTAAAGGTTGTTTTCCGGTGTGCGATATCGCAAAACGAGAGAACAACCTTTTCCGACATAAGTTATATACGGACAGCGCCGCCAAATACCAACAGCTTCGCCTGGTTTATATGGTGAATTTCTGTATGCAGGCATATAAGGTCCGGGAAAGCTCCTGATATAAATCTTCATCCAGGCCCTGGTCCCCTATCGCCTGCTTTAACAGCAGCGGTCGATACATCATAAAAATCTGCTCAAAGGCCCATTCGTCACCGTCTTTTGCCCTCTGAAGGATCTGTTCAAAATTCATTGTTTTTCACCCCCAGTTCCTTTCTCAATTTCCGAACCACATAGTAATACGCCTGTTCGGCCTGCTTCGGAACCATACCGAGTCCCTCCCCAATATCCTGAAAGCTCTGTTCCCCGAAAATCCGGCAGAACAGGATCTTCCGTTCCTGCTCGTTCAATCGCTGCAGCACTTTCACCAGCTGTTCCCCCTCCAGCACCCATAACAGATCCTGCATTTTCTGCAGGTCCGTAAAATAGGTGGAATACTGTTCTCCTATGTACCGCATAAACTCCCGGTCAAAATCCGTGTAGTTTTTTTCATATTCCTCAACACTGATTAACTCATGTTGTCTGATCCGTTCCTTCTTTTCACAATACTGTATCTTCGTGTGATTGATAGCCTTTACCAGATACGCGGTAAAGCGGTTCTGCATATCACTGGTATCTCCATAGTTCTTTCTCATTTTTATCCTCCGAATTTTGAATGGTTGAGCCGAGTTCAAAATCCGGAGCTGGTGGGGAACGGCAGGCAGAATGAGTCCTGCGTACTATCAGGGCCTACAATAAAAGCATTTCCCCCTTAATGCCCTGACAGCGGCAATAAAATAGATATGCCCCGCTTTGTCAAAAAATAGCGAATCCTGTCGAACAAAAAAATAAGCGGCCTGCCTGAATTTCTTCAAACAAACCGCATCATATATTAAAAAGCCTTTTTGTCCGCCCGGGCCATATTTCAGCATAACGCACTGTCCCTGTTCCTTCCTGCAGAACGATTCCATTCTGCCTACTTATCCGGAAGGAATTATAGACGCACTATCTGTATAGATTTTTGTCAAATTCCGTAGAAACTATGTAGAATTGATAAATTAGCGAAAAGAGAAAAAAGCCATGCCGGATTACATGTTCGGCACAGCCTTCTTATTCGATCTATTCTTGTTTTGGAAGGAACCGGTATCCGAAGCCCCAGACAGTCTGGATATACTTTGGTTTTGCAGGATCTACTTCGATTTTCTGCCGTAAGTTGTAAATCTGGCACATCACTGTATTTTCTATACTATATGGCTCCTCCTTCCAGACATACTGGAAAATCTGGTCTTTGCTCAAAACCTGCCCCTTGTTTACAACCAGATAATACAGCAGGTCGAATTCCTTTCTGGTAAGATCCAGGGATTTCCCATCCAGGAGAGCCAGCTTATAATTTAAGTCAATCGTGAACCCATCGCAAAACAGAACGGACGTTTTGGTTCTTTCCGGCTCCTTCTCATACCTTCGGCATAGGGCTTCCATCCGCGCAAGCACTTCCTCCAAAGCAACCGGCTTCACCATATAATCGTCTGCCCCTAACTGGAATACCTCCACCTTGGTCTGGATATCATTGGAAGATGAAATAACCAGAATGGAAACCGTTTCCCGGCTCCGGGTAATCTGAAGGATTTCTCTCCCAGATATCCCCTCCATCTCCAGTTCGAGTATCACAAGGTCGTAATGCCCCTTCATCAGATGAATCAGGCCCTCACGGCCAGTCAGGCAGTAATAGGCATGATGTCCTGCAGCCGCAATTCCGTATTTCAGGAATTTGCATATCTTCAAATCCCGCTCTATAATTAATATATTTTTCTGCATACATAGGTCCCCTCCCTCAAAATGTGCTGACTGAAGGATCACACAGCAACGTCAAATTGACTACTCCATATCAAGTGATTTATCTCCTTCCGGTGTTTTCCTCCTCTCTTAGAGGCTGCCTCTTACTATGATTCCGTGCCTGTCCTCCATTCTGTTATGTCCCATCTTCCAGCCGCTCCACAAACTGGCTGATTGTCTCGGTATACTCAATCTCCACGGACGCCCCGGGAAGGATCAGAAACTCGGTCATTCCGTACCCCCCGCTTTCCGGCGCCCAGTCGTAGGTATACCCCAGCCGGGTCCACGGGTACGCGCTGTCAAAATAGGACCATAGGATATTTCCGTCAAACCACTCTCGGTATTCCTCCGGCGTGTCTTCGGGAAGCCGCGTTTCCATTGTTCCGCTTTCGATGTCTGTCAGGCAGGCCGGACGGATCACGTCCTCCGGCCTCACCCACAGGGCCGTCACATGGGTATATCCGGCGTCCAGCGGCACCCCGACCAGCTGTGACAGCCGGAGCGTCCAGTCCGTCACGCCTTCCTTGTGTTCCGGGTACCACGCTTTGATCTCCCGGTCCGTGAATGTCCAGACCTCTCCTGGCAGCTCCACGGTTTTTCCTTCCTCATAAAGCTCCGGCGTGTCGTTCACGGTCAGAAGCAGAATCTGATCCTCCCTCCAGCTCATCTGGCTGCTGTCGCTGGTAATCTCCACCAAAGGATAGATTTCGTTTTTCTCCGCGATTTCCGCGTCGGCCACCGCCTCCTCGTAGAGCTGTTCTAAAGAGAGTGGTTCAACGTCCGGCTGTTCCGCCTTTATCGGCTCCACTGTCCCCACGCTCCAAAAACCATACAGGGACGCCGTCCCCAGGATACAGGCCGCCGCAAGGAGTACCTCCAGAAACGGGGTAAGTATCTTTTTATGGAAAAAATCATGCACGGGCGTTTACCTTCTTACCTTCTGTTATTTCAAACCGGACCGCCAGAAAACCGCGGCGCACGCCGCCGCGAACAGGATTCCGGCCGGATACGAGATCCCCGCCGACAGCCGGAAGCCCTCGTCGGCCATCAGGATATAGGTGCCGCTCACCGCCGACATGAACGCCGCCGGCACCGCGGCGAAAAGGCTGGCCCGGGTCCCAGTATTCTTTCTAAGATAGGCGGCCGCCGCCCACAAAGCGATCATCGCGAGGGTCTGGTTCGCCCAAGAGAAATACCGCCACACCACGTCAAAGTCAAGCCGCGTGAGGCATGCCCCGGCGAGCAGGAGCGGGACGGTGAGCAGTAACCGCTTCTTGATTGGCCCCTGGTCGATATGAAACCAGTCGGCGAGGGTCAGCCTGGCGCTGCGAAAGGCCGTGTCCCCGGATGTTATGGGGCAGGCCACCACGCCGATCACCGCCAGCGCTCCTCCCGCGATCCCCAGCAGGGAGGTGGAGATATCATAGACCACGCCGGACTGTCCCATGTTCGCCAGGGCCGCCTGCAAGCCGCCCGTGGAGCCGTAGAATGCCACGCCGGCCGCCGCCCATGTTAAGGCAATCACACCCTCCGAGATCATAGCCCCGTAAAATATCTTTCTTCCGTCCTTCTCGCTGCGAATACACCGGGCCATCATGGGGGACTGGGTAGCGTGGAACCCGGACACCGCCCCGCAGGCCACGGTAATAAACAAAAACGGCCATACCGGTTTTCCCGCCGGGTGAAGGTTTTGAAGGGTCAGCTCCGGGATCTGATATCCCTGTAACAGGATGCCGCCTCCCACCCCGATTACCATGACGATTAAGACAATCCCAAAGACGGGGTAAATCTTCCCGATCAACTTGTCAATGGGAAGCAGCGTCGCCAACAGGTAATACGCCAGGATCACCGCCACCCAGAAGGACACGTTTAGCGCCTCCGGTGTCAGCATGGCGATCAGGGCCGCGGGGCTTGTCACGAATACCGTCCCCACCAGCACCAGCAGCACGACAGAGAATACCCGCATCACCTGTTTCATGGTATTACCCAGGTACTTCCCCACGATTTCCGACACGGATGCCCCTCCCATGCGGCAGGAGATCATGCCTGTCATATAGTCGTGAACCGCCCCGCCTAAGATAGAGCCGAACACGATCCATAAAAACACCACCGGCCCGAACACCGCGCCCATGAGCGCCCCGAAGATGGGGCCGGTCCCGGCTATGTTTAACAGTTGGATCAAAAATACCTTCCAAGTCGGCATTTCCACGAAGTCCACCCCATCCGCCTTTGATACCGCTGGTGTCAGGCGGTCATCCGGCCCGAACAGGGATTCCGCCAGCCTGCCGTAGGTGTGATAGCCGGTGAACAGAAGCGCCAGCGCCACAAAAAATGTTACCATGATAATATCCTCCATTTGCTTACGGCCTAACTCTTTTTACCTTTATAAATGGGCATGGACAGGAAAATTCTCCTGCCATGCCCATTTTCCGCCATCAAGCTATTTCTTTACTTTCCTAAAGGGTAACTCTCAATCTTTATACCGGCGGACGTAATCTGAACCTCAAAATTCCTGTGTACTGCTGCGGCAAATATATAAGTGATTGGGAAACGGAGCCTATCCTGATCAACTTCTTTTAAATCAATCACATAAAGATGTTCATCCTCTGTTACCGGATTCTCGTTAAAGGATACCTGGGCATAGACCTTTCCCGTTGGAATAAATACAGCGTCGCTGATAACTCTGCAGCTCTTTTTTGTCGCCGTTATTTCTACGTTCCAGACGGTCTTTGCGGGAACCTCCATTTCCAGCGAAAAGCCGGCTGTGGTCGTCTCCCTTACCTCTTTTCTGGTTGTCTGGCTGGTTTCCGTCTCCACTCCCATGTTAAAACCGATTTCCGTACCTGCACTGACTCCCATAATGCTGACCCCCACGGAAACAGTCTGTTCATATCCTGCGCTGATCTTGTCTGTAAAACCGATCTCACAGGTGTCTGTCACACTGATTCCCTGCTCCATCTTTTCCGAGATTCTGATCGGCGCATCCGTATGATTGCAATATGATTTGGAAAATACGCTGACCTCACCCTCTTCTTTTAAGTCGTCCGCTACATTCAGCTTAACATCTTCAGCCGTCCACAAAATGCCGTAGGTGTGAGGAATCGACGCTTTTTTCAAATCTACATTTCCCTCCATTTTTTCATAAAAGGCCGGACTGAGCTGGTCGGTAAAGGTCTTTTCTTCATCAATCTTTACAGCTTTTGCCCCTTCCCATTTCTCAAGAATATGACTCGTGACCTGATCCATCAATAATTGCTTTAACTGATTTCTTGATACGTCGTTCATCGCTTTCTCCTTTCTGTTCGCTGTTATCGTACTTTCAAATTGCTTCCTACCTGAAGGTTATAGATATCCACTCCCGGATTGAGGGCCAGCAGGTCTTCTACCTTGCAGCCATACTGCTTACTGATCTGATTCAGTGTATCGCCTTTCCTGACCGTGTGCGTGGTTCCATTTCCTGTTCCCACGGTCCCCACTCCTACGGTTCCCTGTACCGGAAGCAGCACATAGGTCTCCTTCGCTCCCATGCGGGTTCCCGCCGGTATAGTAATCGTTACGTTCCCGCTTGCGTCCACGGGATAGATACCTCCTGAAACTGCACGGAGTGTTCCCGTAGTCTGGTCAAACTGGTATGGCGCAACCGTGGAACCGGCCGTGATCGCCGTCTGGTTCGTTGCGGGAACCGTGAGTTTCGCTGCGGAAAGTAGGGTTCCGTCCGCCGTGAGGGAAATCACCAGTCCGTTCTCCTGGCCCACCGCCGTCACGGTGGGCTTCACAGGCTCCGCTATGGGGTCGCTCGACTGTACCGGGGCCGTGTGGATGCCCAGATTCAAGTCGGTGGACTGACCTGCCGCGTTTCTCATGGACTGGCCGTCTAAGGACCAGACAGCCTTTACCGCCATGGTATCGTCCCGCACGGTCACTGTCACTGTTTTTCCGGTCTGCTTTGCCGCGTCCACGGTCTCTTTTTCCACGGTGACTCCTGCTGTCCCTACTGCCGGGTTGTTCTCCACGGATTTCGGTATGATGACCTCCATACGCACGGCGCTTACATCCGCTTTCTGAAGCTCACTCCTTACCGTATCCTGAGGAACTGCCACTAGAATGTCCATGGGACTTGCCGCCGTGGCCCCGGCTGCCTGCGCTGCGCTGTTAATGGCCGCCCCGTCCGGTTTTACCATGACGACAGCGCTTTCCTGGTCTGCCGAGGTTGTGATATTGTCTGTGGTTACAGTTGTGGCACTTCCGGCCGTATTTCCGGCTGCGTCTTTTGTTACCTGGGTTGTCACGGTCGTGGTCTTTCCACTGCTGTCCTTTGACGTGGTCTGGGTCATTGTGGTGCTGGTTCCGTTTTCCCCGGTTGTTGTGCTGGTGGTCGTGGACGGTGCGGTGGAGGAACTGCCGCCGGAGGACGAACCGCCGCCCGAGGACGAACCGCCTCCACCTGAGGACGAACCACCGCCGTTAATCCGGTCAAAGATCACGGAAATGCTGTGATCCGCTGTTACATGTTCAAATGTGTAGGTTGTCACAGTGCCTTTGTCTGCGCCGTCCACGGTGACTTTTGAAATCCTGTGTCCGCTGTTCGGCTTAATGGTAAAGGTCCGGCTTTCGCCCTCGTTTACGGTAATTGTGCCATTTGGCGAAATGGTTCCGCCGCTGCCCGCTGACGCGGTGATGGTGTGTGTAGTTACCGGCGCCGCCGTCACCGTAATGGTAAACGTCTTTTCGTAGGGGGTACTTGCTGTTAAACCGTTTACAACCGATGCTTTTACGGTGGCTGTACCTGCTGCGGCCGCCCGGAACGTACTGCCGTTTATGACGGCTCCGGTGCCGTCTGCATCCGCCACGGTCCAGACCATGGTCCGGTTGGTGGCATTGTCCGGTGTAACCGTACCTGTCAGCGCCAGATCGGTGTTCACCTCCACCGTGGCCGCATTTGTCATGGTAATATCTGTGACAGGGATAAAGGTCACGGTTTTATGGAGCGTCAAGTCTCTGCCGGTCACATCTCCATTTGACACAACGATGCCGTCTATGGTCCCGCTGTCATAGCCTGTACAGCTTACCTCTATGTGGTAAGTGCCCACCAGTACGCTGGTAATCGTATAGGAGCCGTCTGTACCCGCGGTGACCGGAGCTCCTGCGTTTGCATTTTGACTGTTCTTTAGCTGCAGAGTGGCGGGAATTCCGTTTCCCGTGTCACTGCCCTTGATGGTTCCGCTGATGGTGTGGGTCGTTTGCTGTGCAGGTGATACCGTAAAGCTCACATCGAACGCCACAGTGGTAATGCTGCTGCCGCTCACCTGGACGGAGGCGGTATAAATCCCCGCCGCAAGGCCGGTGATTGGCTGCACGGTAAAGGTGGCTGTGCCTCCTGCGGCAATGCTGTCGATATCTGCGGTTGACTGGGCAAATGCAGCCCTTCCCTCTACGATGATCTGCACGTTCAAAGACCCGGTGGGCTGGTTGCCGGCATTGGTCACGGTTACCGTAAGCGGCGTCTGATCCCCATAGCCAACGGTCGCTTCTGCAAATGTGTATGTGCCGGTCTGGCTCAAGGATATGCCATAGGTTGGCGCAGGCGCGTCAATCTGGATGGAAAGCTGCCTGGTATCATTTCCGGCTCTGTTCTCCGCCTTGACGGTGAATGTGCCGGTTCCCGCTGTGGAGGGAGTGCCGCTGATAACGCCGGTACCGGGATTCAGATTCAGGCCGTCCGGCAGGCTTCCCTCGCTGACGCTCCATACAACCGGCGCAGTGCCGTCCGCCGCAAGGGTCTGGCTGTAAGCCGTCCCCACGGTGCCGCCCGGAAGTGTCTGGGTGGTGATGGTGGGCGCCACCGTTACTGTTACGGTGTAGATCTGCGCGGTTCCATCCTCCGCCGTCACGGTGTAGGTGACGGGGCTGGTGAAGTTCTGCGCCGTTTGGCTGGCCGGGTTGACGCTGGCCTTTTCGCTGACCGTGATGGTCGGGGTCAGGCTGGTCACGTTCGTGCCGGCAGGCATGAGGACAGCGATGGTGTGATTTATATGATTAATCGTCGTAGGGTTCACATGACCCGGTATCTCGAACCTCGTGATCTTCTTGGCGCTGCTCTGCTGAGGCGGATTGTACGGAGTCTTGGTAATGGTTCCTTCCTTGCTTGTAGTGATGGCTGCTGCGCCGTTTTTAGACAGTGAAACGGTAAACTTGAAGCTGCCGTCGCTGCCGCCGCTGCCGGTGGTGTCGGCTTGAGCCGCTATGAAGTCGGAAACCGTGATGTTGTTTGCTTGTACGGTGACATCGGCGGTGCTCATGCCGGACAAGTTGTTGATGGTTGTTGCCAGCCATGTTTTCACATCATCCGCGCTGTTTGCCGTGGCCTGGGCAACGGAGTAGGTGCCGCCCTCAATCGCGGACTTGGCTACCGCGACTGCCTGAACGTCGGTCTGCCCGGTATAAGCCGTAGCCGTAATAGTGCCGTCCTTACTGGTGGTGGTATCGCTGGCCGCGCCCTTGGAGAGAGCGACGGTAAAGGCAAAGCTACCATTGGTTCCGTCCGGGTCGCCCGCGTCCCCAGCGGTGGCCGCGTTAAAACTGCTCACGTTGATATTGGAAGCAGACACTGTAATACCGGTGGCACTCATGCCGGACAGGGCGTTGATCTGCCGGGCCAGAGCCGCCTTTAATGCGTCCTCTGTTCCCGCATCGGACTGGGCTACGGTATAGGTGCCGCCCTCAATCGCGGACTTGGCTGCCGCGACTGCCTGAACGTCGGTCTGCCCGGTATAAGCCGTGGCGGTAATGGTGCCGTCCTTACTGGTGGTGGTATCGCTGGCCGCGCCCTTGGAGAGAGCGACGGTAAAGGCAAAGCTACCATTGGTTCCGTCCGGGTCGCCCGCGTCCCCAGCGGTGGCCGCGTTAAAACTGCTCACGTTGATATTGGAAGCAGACACTGTAATACCGGT